>OGFZ01000071.1_pt1 | contig 72145 bp, 66 predicted proteins | sample 1571081 | NCBI WGS metagenome assembly OGFZ01 (sample SAMEA2582039, study PRJEB24529) | metagenome | biome: Human gut stool | place: China | collected 2011
TGGCAATACACAGGTACAGGTTGTATCCTGGTATGATAACGAGAACAGCTACACAAGCCAGATGGTTAGAACAATTAAGTACTTCGCAGAATTAGCTTAATTAATTGTTAATACAAGACCTATCAAGGGTCCGGTCTTATGGACCGGACCCTTTTATATTTTGAGTAGGATAGTAACTGCTCTATTATCAAATGGAGGAATATGACATGGGATTAAACAAAAAATCAATTGATGATATCAACGTAAAGGGTAAGAGAGTACTTGTAAGATGTGACTTTAATGTACCTCTTAAAAATGGTGAAATTACAGATGAAACTCGTATTGTAGCAGCTCTTCCTACAATCCAGAAGCTGATCAACGATGGCGGTAAGGTTATTCTTTGCTCTCACTTAGGTAAGGTTAAGAATGGTCCTAACGAAGGCGAATCTCTTGCACCAGTTGCTAAGAGACTGGCTGAGAAGCTTGGCAAGCCTGTAAACTTCGTGGCAGATTACAATGTAACAGGCGAAGCTGCAACAGCAGCAGTAAATGCAATGAATGAAGGAGATGTTGTATTATTACAGAATACACGTTTCCGTGGCGCAGAAGAAACTAAGAACGGCGAAGAGTTCAGCAAAGAATTAGCTGATCTTGCAGATGTATATGTATGTGATGCTTTTGGTTCATCCCATAGAGCACATGCTTCTGTAGCTGGTGTAACAAAGTTCATCACAGCTAAGGGCGGTGAAAATGTAGTTGGTTATCTGATGCAGAAGGAAATCAACTTCCTTGGCAATGCAGTAGAAGATCCTGTAAGACCTTTCGTTGCAATCCTTGGTGGTGCTAAGGTAGCTGATAAGTTAAACGTTATCTCCAACCTGCTTGAGAAGTGCGATACACTGATCATTGGTGGTGGTATGGCTTATACTTTCTTAAAGGCTCAGGGATATGAAATCGGTAAGTCTCTTGTAGATGATACTAAGATTGATTACTGTAAGGAAATGATGGCTAAGGCTGAGAAGCTTGGCAAGAAGTTACTTCTTCCTGTTGACTCTGTAACAATCGCTGATTTCCCTAACCCTATTGATGCTCCTGTAGAAGTAGAAGTATATGATGTTACTAATATGCCTGCTGACAGAGAAGGCTGTGATATCGGACCTAAGACAGCTGAATTATATGCAGAAGCAGTTAAGACAGCTAAGACAGTAGTATGGAACGGACCTATGGGTGTATTCGAGAATCCTACTCTTGCAAAGGGTACTATCGCTGTAGCTAAGGCTTTAGCAGAGACAGATGCAACAACAATCATCGGTGGTGGTGATAGTGCAGCAGCTGTTAACCAGTTAGGTTTCGCTGATAAGATGTCTCATATTTCAACAGGCGGCGGCGCTTCCTTAGAGTTCCTTGAAGGCAAAGAGCTTCCTGGTGTAGTAGCAGCAGATGACAAATAGTCGCGAATAGCAGACTGAGAAAAGTAAATTACAGACTGTGACCATGCTTGCATGGGAAACAGCCTGTGATTTACTTTGTGAAGCGCAACGCGCACGAGGAAATGCGAAGCATTTTCGAGTCAGTCAGCGCAAAATTCATAAAAGTAGGAGAATACAACAATGGCAAGAAAGAAAATTGTAGCCGGCAACTGGAAGATGAATATGACTCCAAGCGAGGCTGTTAAATTAGTTGCTGAATTAAAAGATTTAGTAAAAAATGATGATGTTGATGTAGTATATTGTGTACCTGCAATTGACATTGTACCTGTTGTAGAAGCAGTAAAAGGTACAAATGTAAAAGTTGGTGCTGAGAATATGTATGTAGAGGAGAAGGGCGCTTATACAGGCGAAATCGCTCCTGCTATGTTAGTAGATGCTGGAGTATCCTATGTTATCATTGGACATTCAGAACGTCGTGACTACTTTAAGGAAGATGATGCTTTCTTAAATAAGAAAGTATTAAAGGCATTTGAGCATGGTTTAACACCTATCCTTTGCTGTGGTGAGTCCTTAGAGCAGAGAGAAACAGGCGTAACTATGGATTGGATTCGTTTACAGATCAAATCTGATTTAGTAGGTGTAACTGCAGATCAGGTTAAGTCCATGGTAATTGCATATGAACCTATCTGGGCTATCGGCACAGGTAAGACAGCTACAACAGAGCAGGCTCAGGAAGTGTGCAAGGGGATCCGTGATTGTATCGAAGAGATGTATGATACAGATACAGCAGCAGCAGTACGCATCCAGTATGGTGGCTCTGTAAATGCAGGTAATGCGGCAGAATTGTTTGCACAGCCTGACATTGATGGCGGTCTTGTAGGTGGTGCATCACTGAAGGCTGACTTTGGCAAAATTGTTTGCTATAAGTAGATATTGTAATATAATATAAAATATGTCAGCGCAGTAAAATAAAAGGAAGCTGAGAGGCTTCCTTTTATTTTTGCTATAATTTAAAAATCATATCATGGTTAATCTGTTTGGCATTCTGAATGATGTCTTTTTCCTGGCTTTTTAGATAGAGCTGCAGCTGTACCAATTCTCCATCATCAAATCCCTTTGAACTTAATACATTACGGCTTGGTAAAACGAGTTCGGCAAAGTCTCTTCCACGTTCTGTCTTTCTTTCAAAAGAAACGTGTATCAGTTTGCCTTTTTTGCCGGGGAGAAGTCCCGTGTGTGTCATTGTGATTTTATCGGGATCACGCAGGGTATTGTTCATGATCGTACCTCCATCTCTTATCTGATAAGTTTATTTTACAACAAAAGCTCTTCCTAAAAAAGTGGTAATATGCTACTATTTATATGATTGTTCCAGATTATGTGAATCAATCATCAATCTATGAGAAAATAATTGAGGGATTTATGAAAAAGATAAACTTAAAGGAAGTATTTCACTCTCGTAAAAAAGCACTGATATTACTGGCATTTGTGGCAATTATTGTTGGAGTTCTGATTTTTAACTGGCTTTATTTTGAAGAAATGTTATCGGAGAACCGGACGGCGAATAACCGTCAGGAAGAAGTGGTAAAAATAGCGCAGCAGATGCAGGAAACTTCTGATAGTCTGGCATATCTGGTAAGAAATTATGTATTTACAGGTGACATACAGTATTTTGAAGATTATTGGAGTATGGAGCTTCATGGAGAAGGCAGAGAGGATGTTGTCAAGAAACTGCGGAGTTACCATTTTGATAATGAGGAACATAAGAATCTCAATATTATTTTGGATCGTTGTGATGAGTTAAAGAAGCAGGAAGTGTATGCAATGTGGCTTGCTTTGGCCCAGTATCATGTGCATGCGATTGACTATGCTGATGAAGAGCTTCAGGGTTATATTCGATATGTGGAGAATTATGATAAGCTTCCCATGCATGAGGATAGGAATGAACCCGTGATGGGGCAGAAACAGGATGCAATAGACTACTTGTCCGGTGAAGAGTACAGCTATTGTACCCAGCAGCTTTTCAATGCAATAGATGAATTTGTCAGCCAGGAACAGAACAAGCTGGACAATATTGCACAGCAGAATCGTTCTATCTCCAACAGGGCTATTTTGTTCCAGGGAATGTGTATAATTCTGGTTATTGTATGTATTGTTCTGATTTTCCTGCAAAATCATAAAATGTACTCATTGAGAAGTCTGAATGCAAATATTGTATCGGCAGTAAGTGAAGAATATCGCCTGATTGCGCTTGTAAATCTCAAAACTCATCAGGTTACTTGTCTTAAAGATAGCATGGGTGACTGGGAAAAGGATGGTAATACCGCAGAATTGGGAGAAATATTCGACAAATATATGAATAACCAGGTGGCAGTGGCTTATCAGGATCAATATATAAGAACTGTACAGCCACAGAATATTATTCGCAAATTTGATGAGGGACAGGCTGTTGTTTCGTGCCTGTATAAGAATAATGCGGACGAATGGATCATGCTGGATATAACGAAGTCTCAGGAATATTCGAAGCAGAATCCAATCGTAGTATTTACTTACAAAAATGCAGGGGAGATTATCCAGCAGCAGAAAGAGCAGAGACAAAGAGATGAGATGCTGATGTATTTCAGCAGAGATTTCTTTGAAGTGTATGTGGTTGATCTCAAACAGGGCTCTTATGAAATTATCCGTTCGGCGGAGAGATATGGTAATTATATTAAGAATCTTACAGGTGATTTTGTGCAGTTAATGGAGCTTGCAATTGTGTCCTGGACAAAACCGCCATACCGTGATATGTTTAGAAGATTGTTTGCAATGGAAGATATTAAAAAACAATTTGATACCGGAACTAAGAAAATCGAGTTCATATACGAATCATATGATGAAAAATGGAAAAGTCTTCAATGCTTTCCGGTGCCGGAGTATGGACCTGGTAATGAGAAGATGATATTTGCATTGCAGGATTATACCGAAGAGATGCAGATAAGAACCAATGAAGTACTTGCTTCAGAGGCGATGAACAGTATATATACGCTGGTGGTTTTCAGAGATTATGAAGCTAATCGGTATGAGTGTATACACAGTGCGGATAAATTTCTAAGTGAGTTACCTGATAAAGGCAACTATGATGATCTGCGTCAGTATATTCTGAGCATCATCCATGATGATGACAGGGAAAAATATCTCTCGGAGATATCAGATGAGAAGTTCAATCGTGAGGGCAGAGCTGAATGTGAATTCAGGTTAAAGGATAAAGACGGCGAATATCATTATTACCATGAATATATTACCAGAGTAGAAGTGCCATCCGGTTCCAGAATGGTTATTCTTGTAAAAAATATTGATGAATCAAAAATGCATGAGATCTACAAGGCAGAGCAGTTACAGAAAGAAATCCGGACAAAAGAAAAGGAACTGGAAATGACGAAGCTGCTTGCCAAGAAAAGTAAGGATCTGGAGAAGGCATTGAAACAGGCGAAAAGTGCCAATGATGCCAAGAGCCGGTTTCTTTCCAATATGTCACATGATTTGAGAACGCCTATGAATGCAATCCTTGGTATGACCTATCTGGCAAAGAAGCATGTAACTGATGAAACAAAGGTGAATAAATGTCTGGATACCATATTGTCATCCTCTGAAAACATGCTGGCACTGATCAATGATGTCCTTGACATGAACAAAATCGAGAGTGGAGTGATCGAATTACATGAGAAGCCTGGTTCATTACGCAAACTGATAGATGATGTGGAAGTTATATTCAGAAATAAATGCGAAGCAAATCAACAGGAATTAATGATTCGATATGATGAGCTGCGTTATCCGAATGTAAAGATGGATGAGCTGCGCATGAAACAGATTCTTATGAATCTGTTGTCTAATGCAGTGAAATATACACAATCCTTTGGCAAAGTATCCATGCAGGTCTCGCAGGATGAACCGGACAGCAACCAGATATGCTGTACCAGATTTACCATTATGGATAATGGAATCGGTATGAGCGAAGAGTTTGTCAAGAAAGTATTCCAGCCTTTTGAAAGAGAAGATACGATTCTGTCAGATAAGGTGGAGGGTACTGGACTTGGAATGGCAATTGTCAAGAATCTGGTTGATATCATGAAGGGAACCATAGAAGTAGACAGCATGGTGAATGTAGGAACCAAAGTAATTGTAACACTGCCACTTGAGGTTGCTGCACAGACGCAGGAGGTTACAGTTCAGGAGAAGAATACCATGCAGTATACTTATCCTGGTAAACATATTCTTATTGTAGAAGACAAACGAATCAATATGGAGATCGTGAAAGGTTTCCTGGAAGATACAGAGCTGATTATTGACGAAGCCAGAAATGGTAAAGAGGCATTAGAAAAGGTGGAAGCATCCAGGGAAGGTACATATGATCTGATTTTTATGGACATTCGCATGCCTGTTATGAAAGGTGATGAGGCTACAATGAAGATCAGAGCACTGGATAGAGAAGACTGCAAGCGGGTGCCTATCATTGCAATGACTGCAAATGCCCTGGAAAGCGATGTGGAGAATTCGTATCAGTGCGGCATGAATGGTCATATATCCAAGCCTATTGAACCGGATGAGGTATATCGGTGTCTGAATAAATGGTTGATGGGAGACAGTAAAATTGAACAGTGATATAAGTGAATGCAGGTTATGCCCGAGAAATTGTGGAGTAGACAGAACACAGGGATTGAAAGGGTATTGTGGTATGTCCGGGGAGATTCGGCTGGCAAGAGCCGCTCTTCATATGTGGGAAGAACCATGTATTAGTGGGGTGAACGGATCGGGAGCTGTGTTCTTTTCGGGATGTCCACTTAGATGCGTCTACTGCCAGAATCACAGCATTGCATTGGGAAATATAGGAAAAGCAGTTACTTTGGACAGGCTTGTAGATATTTTCTTTGAATTAAAAGAAAAAGGAGCCCATAATATTAATCTGGTTACTCCGACACACTATGTTCCGCAGATTGCAGAGGCATTGCTCCGAGCCAGGAACAAAGGGCTGGAACTGCCGGTTGTATATAACACAAGCAGCTATGAGAATGTAGAAACTCTGAAGCTGCTGGATGGACTGATAGATATTTATCTGCCTGATTTTAAATATTACAGTCCTGAACTTGCAGCCAGATATTCCCATGCGCCGGATTATCCACTGGTTGCAACAGCAGCAATTCATGAAATGCTGCGGCAGACCGGCAAGCCTGTGTTTGAAGAGAATATGCTGCGACGGGGGATGATTGTAAGACACTTGGTATTACCAGGGCATACCAAAGATTCTATGGCAGTGGTAAGCCATTTGCTGCAGGAATATGGAAATGACGTCTATGTCAGTATTATGAATCAGTACACACCTATGGAGAGTCTGGAAGGGTATCCTGAGTTGAAAAGAAGAGTAACAGACAGAGAGTACAACAAAGTAATTGATTTTGCCCTTGATGCAGGGCTGGAGAATGGCTTCGTGCAGGAAGGAGATACTGCTAAGGAAAGCTTTATTCCTGACTTTAGCTATGAAGGTGTATGAGAAGATAAGAAAGGAACAGGTGAGATTGATGTATCAGAATTACATTTTTGATTTGTATGGAACGTTAATAGACATTCATACAGATGAGAGCAGTAAGAATTTTTACAAGAAATATGTAAAATGGCTAAGAAAACAGAGGTATTATTTTGACTGGAAACAGTTCCGCAGTTCATTCTTGCGAATTGAACAACAATATCGCAGCCAACTTAGCAAGCATCATAATCCTGAGATTCAGATAGAAGATGTTTTCCGGGATGTATTTCGTGAAAAAGGCTATGAACTGGACGCAGAGGAGACACTGTGGCTGTGTGAGAGTTTCAGAAGAATTTCACTGATTTATTTACGATTGTTCCCGGATACGTTACAGTGTCTGGATGCATTGAAAAAGGCTGGCAAACATATTTATCTTCTGTCCAATGCACAGAGAAGCTACACTTGGCAGGAACTGGAGATAAGTGGGATCCTTCCCTTTTTTGATGGCGTATTGATATCTTCTGATGAGGGATGTATGAAACCGGATACTGATTTCTATGATATTTTATGTGAGCGTTATCATCTGGATAAAAAGGAATCTGTTATGATAGGAAATGAATTGCGCTCTGATATGGCGGGGGCAAAGGCGGCAGGCATAGATGGATTTTATTTGAACCGCCTGGCAGTATTTCATGAACCGGAACAGGCAGATTACCGTTATGTATCAAAGAACGGCTCTTTGATGGAAGTGTTAATTCAGACAGGGGTAATAGAACATGCTGGCCAGGGCTGATTTTTTATCACTTAATTTTGTGAAAAAGGAAGATTATACAGGCAGTTACCAGGGAATGCGCTATATGCTGCATCAGGCGGAGGTAGAAGAAGAGAAGAAGCTTCAGATTTATCTGTGGCCGGAACCATTTTGCTTCGATGTAACGCCAGAGGAACAGAAAATCTCAGAAATGTTTCCTTTCAGTGAAGATGGACTGGCACAGGGAATTGACTGGATGAATGAACAGTATGAGTCTGTTCGCAGACATGAAAAATAGAAATAGAAGGAAAGTAATAAAAAACAACCCACATGACGGTATGGGTTGTTTTTTATTTACTCTATATTCAAGAATTAAGCCATCTGGTTTACAGCCTTGGATAAACGAGAAACTTTTCTGGAAGCGTAGTTCTTGTGATATACGCCCTTGGAAGTAGCCTTATCAATAACGCTGGTAGCGTTTAATAAAGCAGCTGCTGCAGCTTCCTTATCGTTAGCCTCGATTGCTGTATAAACTTTCTTAATAGCAGTCTTAACACCAGACTTGATAGCCTTGTTTCTGTCAGCCTTTGTTCTGTTAACAAGAATTCTCTTCTTTGCAGATTTGATGTTTGCCATGCTTAACACCTCCATTTCGTGAATTGATATATCAATTACTGTTTCATTAAATCCGGACACGGACGTTCTAATGTAAACATACTCATTTATTGTAATTTATGGAACCTTTTCTGTCAATACATATTTCAAAAAAATTATGGGAAAAATGTAACTGAATGTTACTGTACACAGGTAGAATGCCGCGAAGTGTTTTCATGCAGATTATGCATGAAAATCACGAGTTTGCATGCGCCAAAATCAATGCAATTGATTTTGTGTGCATAAATTGTTGCTGGAACGAGGTACGAGTGAACAGTAACAACTGAATCGTTACGAAAAATATAAGAAAGGACAGAATATCTATGCAGCAATTTCAAGTCAGAACTGATCTGGCACTTGAGGCAACAGAAAGTGTGAGAAAACAGGAAGCAGGTGACATTCGGGGCGTTGTCATGGAGGAATATGATGTGCTGGAGGATGTCCATATTACAAAGGTGGAGATCAAAAGCCGAAACGCACAGAAGAGTCTGGGAAAGCCCATAGGTACTTATATCACGCTGGAAGCTGCGTCTTTACAGGAAAATGATGAGGATTACCACCGGGAAATCTCAGAAGAGCTGGCAAGACAATTAAGAAGTGTGCTCCCTGCTGTAGGAGAAAAAGAACAGTCCATATTGATAGTAGGACTGGGTAACAGAGATGTTACGGCAGATGCATTAGGACCATGCACGGTGGATAACCTGTTTATTACCAGACATATTATCAGAGAATATGGAAAGAAAGCATATCATGCACAACGAATGCATGAAATCAGCAGTCTTGTTCCGGGGGTTATGGCGAAAACAGGCATGGAGACTTCTGAAATCATCAAGGGAGTCATAACTCAGACAGAGCCGGACATAGTTATAGTAATAGATGCGCTGGCTGCACGCAGTACGAAAAGACTGAATCGTACGATACAGATTACAGATACCGGGATTCATCCAGGGTCAGGCGTAGGCAATTATCGAAATGCACTGACGAAGGAGAGCCTTGGTGTGCCGGTCATTGCGATTGGAATTCCAATGGTAGTAGACGCCGGAACAATCGTGTGTGATGCACTGGAGCAGATTTCCAGAGAATCCCTGGAGTATTTCAGGAATAGTGAAGATACACAACTTCATAATATGTATGTAACGGCGAAGAACATTGATGAGACTACGAAGAGACTTAGTTTCACGATATCAGAAGCCATTAATATAGCCTTGGACATGGAATATGAATGGAATGGGGAATGAGCCTTCCTATAAGGGAACAGGAGGAATCGGAATTTCGGTGAAGATCAGGAATAGAATAAGTACATTGCTGTTGATCCTGCTATGCCTGTGTCTGGGCATACAGGCATCAACAGAAATCAGGGAGGATTCGCAATGGATTGACAGACTGAATAAAGCATTGTCCTGGAAGTGCATGGATCTATGGTGCCCTTCCTTCAATTATGCAGATTATGGATGGTATCAGGACAATCTTGCAGAACAGATCCGTGGGGCAATCTGGAGGGGAATACCATTATACATTTTCCTGCAGGAGCAGGAGACTTGTATGGCGTATACGCAGTCAGAACCAGTATATGATGCTTCTATCATATTACAGCAGACCAGGGATGAAGAAGATGCACTGCAACGTTCTGTACAGGCAGAGAATGAAGAAGCTCTAAGAGATCAGCAGAATCCAGAGGTAGAACAACCCCTGCAGGAACAGGAGCAGGATCAGAAGCCGGATCAGTACAGCGCCCAGACAACAGGAGCGTCCTGGACAGAGTTTGTTCCGGTAAAAGAAAAAGCAGTAACGTATCTGCCGCAGCAATTGATAGATCCCCAGTTTATCAAAAAGGAGTTTTATACAGAGGATGCCACGACCAGCATAGATATGGATAAATTGCAGGTGGATAAGCTGCTGGGGTATGATGCGGCTCTGAAGCAGGATGCCACAGCGCCTCAGATACTGATCTATCATACACATTCTCAGGAGGCATATGCGGATTCTGTACCGGGGGATGTTTCTGATACCATTATGGGTGTTGGCGAATATCTGACCGCAATATTGCAGAAGCAGTATGGCTATAATGTACTGCATCATCTGGGTCAATATGATGTGGAAAGCAGGGATTATGCATATTCCAACGCAGCGCAGGGGCTGGAAGAGGTGCTGGCACAGAATCCTTCCATAGAAGTGATGATTGATCTGCACAGGGATGAAATGAGAGAAGATGTAAGGCTGGTGACAGAGGTTCAGGGGAAGACTGTAGCACGCTTTATGTTTTTTAACGGGTTAAGTTATACCAAAGAGCGGGGGGAGATAACCTCGCTTCCCAATCCGTACATACAGGAGAATCTGGCTTTTGCTTTCCAGATGAAGCTGGCAGCAGAAGAATATTATCCGGGTCTTACCAGAAAAAGTTATCTCAAAGGTTACAGATATAATCTCCAATACAGACCCAAAAGCCTTTTGATCGAACTCGGGGCGCAGACCAATACTGTGGAGGAAGCCATGAATGCGTGCTTACCCATGGCGCACATACTGGACATGGTGTTGCGCGGAGAGATGCAGGAATAGTGGATAGACGTAGACAATCAGGGTTTTGATGTGTTATAATCTATTCAATTGCGACAACCGGAAGGTGTAGGACAGATAGATGTATTCGCAGAATGCTTCATTTAGAAGACTCTGAGAGTACATATAGGAAGTATGGAGGAAGATTATGTCACATATAGACCAGAGTAAAATCAGAAATTTCTGTATTGTTGCACATATTGATCATGGCAAATCGACTTTGGCAGATAGAATTATAGAGAGAACAGGTCTGCTGACCAGCAGAGAGATGCAGGAGCAGGTACTGGATAACATGGATATCGAGAGGGAGAGAGGTATCACCATTAAGGCGCAGACAGTCAGAACTGTATACAAGGCGCAGGATGGGGAAGAATATATTTTTAATCTGATTGACACACCGGGACATGTTGACTTTAACTATGAGGTCAGCAGAGCTTTGGCTGCCTGTGATGGTGCGATTCTGGTAGTAGATGCTGCCCAGGGTATCGAGGCACAGACACTGGCTAACGTATATCTGGCACTGGATCATGATCTGGATGTATTTCCGGTTATTAATAAGATTGATCTGCCCAGCGCACAGCCTGAATGGGTGAAGAATGAGATAGAAGATGTGATTGGAATTGAGGCACAGGATGCACCTTTGATTTCTGCAAAGAACGGTATAGGCATTGATGAAGTGCTGGAGGCAATTGTTCATAAGATCCCGGCACCTAAGGGGAGTGCGGATAATCCATTACAGGCTTTGATATTTGACTCTTTGTATGACTCTTATAAGGGCGTTATCATTTTCTGCCGTATCATGGAAGGTACAGTGGCTAAGGGAACGAAGATTCATATGATGGCGACCGGAGCGAATGCTGATGTAGTTGAGGTAGGCTATTTTGGTGCTGGTCAGTTTATTCCCTGTGATGAATTATCAGCCGGTATGGTAGGTTACATTACAGCATCTATTAAGAATGTAAAGGATACAGCGGTAGGTGATACGGTTACAGATGCAGAGAATCCCTGCAAAGAACCGCTTCCCGGTTATAAGAAAGTACAGTCCATGGTATATTGTGGTCTGTACCCTGCGGATGGAGCCAAATACCCGGATTTACGTGATGCATTGGAGAAATTACAGTTAAATGATGCTTCTTTGTATTATGAACCGGAGACATCAATTGCACTTGGTTTTGGATTTCGTTGCGGATTCCTGGGACTGCTGCATCTGGAGATTATTCAGGAGAGACTGGAACGGGAATATAATCTTGACCTGGTAACGACTGCGCCGGGCGTTATTTATAAAGTATATAAGACTAACGGAGATGTGATAGAACTGACCAATCCGTCCAATTTACCTGACCCTTCAGAGATTGATTATATGGAAGAGCCTATTGTAAATGCTGAAGTCATGGTAACAACAGAGTATATAGGTTCTATTATGGAACTTTGTCAGGAGAGAAGAGGACGTTATCTTGGCATGGAATATGTAGAGGGAACCCGTGCGCTTCTGAAATATGAGCTGCCGTTGAATGAAATTATCTATGATTTCTTTGATGCATTGAAATCCCGCTCCCGTGGGTATGCATCTTTTGACTATGATATCAAGGGATATGAACAGGCAGAGCTTGTAAAACTGGATATTCTCATCAATCATGAAGAAGTGGATGCGCTGTCCTTTATCGTGCATAAGGATTCTGCTTATGAACGTGGCAGAAAGATGTGTGAAAAATTAAAGGATGAGATTCCAAGACACTTGTTTGAGATTCCCATTCAGGCTGCTGTTGGCGGCAAGATCATTGCACGTGAGACAGTAAAGGCTATGCGTAAGGACGTACTTGCCAAGTGCTATGGCGGTGATATTTCACGTAAGAAGAAGCTTTTGGAGAAGCAGAAAGAGGGTAAGAAGCGTATGCGCCAGGTGGGCAACGTGGAGATTCCTCAGAGTGCATTCATGGCTGTATTAAAGCTGGATGACGATAAATAAAATGAAAGTGGGAGGGATGTGTATGAAGACGCTAAGCGTATATATTCACATCCCTTTTTGTGTGCATAAATGTAATTATTGTGATTTCTTATCAGCACCTGCAACAGAAGCTGCAAGAAAGCAATATGTAGAAGCACTCAAAAGGGAAATTATGCAGGAATCCCTGCAATATAAGGAATATTCTGTAGATACTGTGTTCTTTGGAGGCGGAACGCCCTCTATTCTGAAAGGTGAAGAAATCGCAGAATGTATGGAGACATTAAGACAGTATTATCAGGTATCACCTGATGCAGAGGTAACACTGGAAATGAATCCGGGAACTGCGGACAGGAATAAACTACAGATACTGAAAAAGGCGGGAATCAACAGACTAAGTCTGGGACTACAGTCAACAGAGGATTCCCTGCTGCGGATTCTGGGAAGGATTCATACCTATGAAGAGTTCCTACAGGTTTATCAGGATGCAAGAGAACTGGGATTTGATAACATTAATATAGACCTTATGTCCTCGCTGCCTGGACAGTCAATACAGGACTGGGAAAAGACATTAAAGAAAGTGCTGGCTTTGGAACCGGAGCATATTTCAGCATACAGTCTGATTCTGGAAGAAGGCACACCTATGGGAGATCATCCTGACAGATATCCGCCGATTCCGGAAGAAGAGGCTGACAGATGTATGTATCATCTGACCAGAGAGCTGATGGCACAGAATGGATATGACAGATATGAAATATCAAATTATGCAAAAAATGGCAGATTATGCAGACACAATGCAGTGTACTGGACAAGAGGCAATTATGTGGGATTTGGTCTGGGTGCGTCTTCCATGGTAGAGAACTGCCGTTGGAAAAATACAGAGAATATGGAGCAGTATCTACAGTTCAACAGTCAGGAACAGTCGGTAAAAGAAGATTGTCATGAACTGGATATAAAAGAATGTATGGAAGAATTCATGTTTCTTGGACTTCGCATGATGCAGGGTGTGTCTGTATCTGAATTTCAGATTTTGTACGGACATACTATAGAAGAGGTCTATGGAAGTGTGCTTAATAAATGGCAGAATACAGGCTATTTGATAAGACAGAATGGCTATATCAGGCTTACAGAGAAAGGGATAGACGTCAGCAATGTGATTATGGCAGATTTTCTGCTGGATTAGTCTGTAAATTTGCATTTATATTTTGTGGAAAGGCACAGAAGGGGTATTTTTCTCATAGAATAGTAGAAAAACTTGCGGGGGCGTACCTTGAAAACCTTTCAACAGCCATTATCAGCAAAGGATGAAGCCTGTTATCTTCAGATCATGCAGAGCGAAGACAGGCAGGCAGCTTTGGAGGCGCGCCGGATATTGATTGAGAGAAACCTGCGTCTGGTAGCACATGTTGCCAAGAAGTATGCAGGAGCCGGGGAAGAGATGGAGGATCTGATATCCATAGGAACGATAGGGCTGATCAAGGCGATTTCGACATTTAGACCTGAAAAAGGCAGCAGACTGGCGACATATGCTGCAAAATGCATAGATAACGAATTACTGATGATGTTCCGGGCAAGAAAGAAGACCATGAGGGAAATTTCACTGTATGAACCGATTGGGACGGATAAAGAGGGAAATGAGATCAATCTATTAGAGGTATGTGTGCAGGAACAGGTTGATGTGGTGGAAAGGCTGGATACCTCTGATAAATTAAGAGGTCTTGCCGGACTTATCAACGAAAAGTTAAATGCCAGAGAGCGACAGATCATCATGCTTCGCTATGGACTGATCAACGGTCATGAAAAGACACAGAGAGAAATAGGTGCAATGCTTGGAATATCCAGAAGTTATGTCTCAAGAATTGAGAAGAGAGCACTTGAGAAGTTAAGAGAAGGACTGGAGGAAAAAGGAGTCCGTTAGTACGAGTTTTTACATTTCAGTACGAGTTTTTACATTTGGCTTGAGATGGAATCACGGATATGTTATAACTACCCATACTTTAATAGAGAAAGGTTATGACATATGTATAGTAAAATTTATACAGGAGCAATCAGCGGTATTGACAGTCTGATTGCTACAGTAGAAGTGGACGTGTCAACAGGCATGCCCACTTTTGAAATGGTAGGTTTATTAAATCATGAAGTGCGGGAAGCCAAAGAAAGGGTCAAGGTCGCACTTAAAAATACTGGTATTGAGATACCACCCAAAAGAATCACGGTGAGCATCTCTCCCGCAGATATGAGAAAGGAAGGTGCCGCATACGACTTGCCTGTGGCGGTAGGAATGCTGGTTTCACTGGGACACCTGCTGGCAGAACGCATACAGGATACGTTGATTGTAGGAGAGCTGGGACTGGATGGAACCGTGAAGCCTGTGAAAGGAATCCTGCCTATTGTGCGAAAGGCGAAGCAGGAAGGGCATAAAAGGTGTATTGTACCATTGGAAAATGCAAAGGAAGGTGCAATTATTAAGGATATTCAGGTGATTGGCGTGAGATCCTTACAGGAGACCATTGATTATTTGATTCTACAGGAGAAAGACAAAGCTTCCTTCCTTGTACCGGCTGAATATGACAATGATACAGACACAGGAGAAGATTCCTATGATGTGGATTTTGCAGACATTAACGGGCAGGAGACTGTGAAAAGGGCAATGGAAGTGGCGGCAGCAGGGTTTCATCATATTCTGATGATAGGACCGCCGGGAGCCGGTAAAACGATGATGGCGAAACGCCTGCCTACAATACTGCCCGACCTGACTATGGAAGAAAGTCTGGAAGTATCTACGATTTACAGCGTGGCAGGGCAGTTGGACACGCAGAAAGCTCTGATTACCAGAAGACCTTTTCTTTCTCCACATCATACGATCTCGGAACAGGCACTGGCAGGGGGCGGCAGGATACCCAAACCGGGAGTGATCTCCCTGGCGCATCGAGGTGTCTTGTTTATGGATGAACTGCCGGAATTTCGAAGGGGAGCACTTGAAATTCTGCGGCAGCCACTGGAAGATAAAGAGATACATATAGCCAGAACATATGGAAGCTTCACATATCCTGCGGATTTCATGCTGGTTGCAGCACTTAATCCATGTCCCTGCGGTTTCTTCCCGGATAGAAATAAGTGCAGTTGTTCAGATAATGAAGTGAAGAGATATTTAAACCGTATCTCTGGTCCTATTCTGGATAGAATTGATGTAGCCATAGAGACACCAAGAGTAGATATCCGCCAGCTTGCAACAACACAGAATAATGAAAGCAGTGCCGCAATCAGACAGAGGGTATTACATGCACGGGAAAAGCAGAGAATCCGTTATACAGGAACAAAATATCGGTTCAACGCAGAACTGAGTTCTGGAGATATCAAAAAGTTTTGTCCTCTGGGAGAGAAAGAACAGGAACTGATGGAGCAGGCATTTCATCAGATGAATCTGTCAGCCCGTGCCTATCATAAAATTATAAAAGTAGCCAGGACAATAGCTGATCTGGATGGCACTGACGACATCGAATATGAGCATCTTGCAGAAGCAATCTGCTACCGGACCAATGATGCCAAGTATTGGAACGGAGGAAACTGAACATATGGCATATAATATAGAAGAAACACAGGACATTCCCTATGCTGCATGGCTGGATTCCATCCCGGGATTTGGAAGAAGCAGGTGTTACCAGCTTGTAGAAACAGCAGGTTCTGCCAGAAATGCATACGAGATGCCAGATTCGGATATTGCCTTTTTACTGGGTGCAAAAGCATTGGCAGTATGGCAGCAGCACAGGAAACTGAAAGAACCGAATGCCTTATATGAGACATACCTGCATCAGGGAATCTCTTATGTATATTATAAAAGCAAGGAGTATCCACAGAAGCTGCGAAATATTCCAGATCCGCCTTTTGGTATCTATTATAAAGGAAGCCTTCCTGATCCTGCATATCCTGCGGTAGCAATGATCGGAGCCAGAAGATATAGCGACTATGGCAGGAGTATGGCAGAATTATTTGCCAGAAGATTTGGACAGGCTGGCATTACCGTAATCAGTGGCATGGCAATGGGAATTGATGGCATCAGTCAGAGGGCAGCAATCAATGCCGGGGGAATATCCTATGGAGTATTGGGATGTGGTGCAGATGTAATTTATCCGGAGTCTAACAGCAGGTTATATTATGACCTCATAGAAAAAGGTGGAATCCTGTCAGAGTATCAGCCCGCAACACCACCCAGGGCAGGACTTTTCCCACAAAGAAACCGTATCATCAGCGCCCTTGCCGATGTGGTACTTGTAGTAGAAGCCAGACACAAAAGCGGCACACTGATTACTGTTGATATGGCGCTGGAACAGGGGAAGGAAGTGTATGTGATTCCCGGAAGATGTACGGATCAACTAAGTCTGGGATGCAACCAGCTGTTAAGACAGGGAGCGCTGGCAGCAACAAGTCCGGAGGACATTATGAAAGATATGGGATGGCAGCAGGAGGTTTTGACAACAGAGCCTGTCAAAAGAAGACAGATATCAGAGCTTGCACAGCACATACTGGCTGTACTGGATGTCCTTCCCTGCACCAGTGAAGATATTGTTTCTGCCCTGGCAGGGCGGCAGTATGGATACTCTGTACCACAGATATATAAAGGAATTACAGAGCTTGAACTTGCAGGACTGGCGAAGAGGTCGTCAGGTCTGCTTAGAAAGACTGAATTGTAGTTTATTCGTGAAATTTACTAATTTTACTTGCAACACCGCATAATATGGTGTATAGTGGTTCACGATTACAAAAAATCATCAAATTGTATGTGATAAGGGGTAACTTTATGGCAAAGTATTTAGTGATAGTGGAGTCACCGGCGAAAGTTAAGACAATCAAAAAGTTCCTTGGTAGTAATTATGAAGTACTGGCAAGTAATGGACATGTACGTGATTTACCAAAGAGTCAGTTAGGTATTGATGTTGAACATGATTATGAACCCAAGTATATTACTATCAGAGGTAAAGGTGACATCCTGGCGAAACTTCGCAAAGAAGTGAAAAAGGCGGAAAAAGTCTATCTCGCAACTGACCCTGACCGTGAGGGGGAAGCAATATCCTGGCATTTGTATATAGCACTAAAGCTTGCAGACAAGAAGGTTTACCGAATTACATTTAATGAAATAACCAAGAATGCGGTAAAAGAATCTCTGAAAAATGCAAGAGAGATCAACACGAGTCTTGTAGATGCACAGCAGGCAAGAAGAGTACTGGACAGAATGGTAGGTTACAGAATTTCACCACTTTTATGGGCTAAGATCAAGAGAGGCTTGAGTGCAGGACGAGTACAGTCAGTTGCTCTTCGTATCATCTGCGACAGAGAGGACGAGATTAATGCGTTTATTCCAGAAGAGTATTGGACTCTGGATGCACTTTTCCAGATAAAGGGTGAGAAGAAACCGCTTGTGGCGAAATATTATGGAACCACAGAAGGCAAAGCTGCCATTTCTTCAGAAGAGGAATTAAACAAAATTCTCAAGGATCTGAAGGACGCTGATTTCAAGGTAACAGATGTTAAAAAGGGTGAAAGAATCAAGAAAGCACCGCTTCCTTTTACAACGTCTACTTTACAGCAGGAGGCAAGCAAGGTATTGAACTTCTCTACACAGAAGACAATGAGACTGGCACAGCAGCTGTATGAAGGCGTTGAACTGAAAGATGCGGGAACAGTAGGTATTATTACCTATTTACGTACTGACTCTACCAGAGTGGCAGAAGAAGCTGTAGCTATGGCAAGAGATTATATCACTGAGACTTATGGCAGTGAGTATGCGGCACAGGATACAACGGAGAAAAAGAATGGACAGAAGATTCAGGATGCACATGAAGCAATCCGTCCTACCAATATTCGTTATACACCGGCTGAACTCAAGGATTCACTCAGTCGTGACCAGTTCAGACTTTACCAGCTGATCTGGAAGCGTTTCACAGCCAGCAGAATGAGTAATGCCAGATATGAAACGACCTCAGTGAAGATTGATGCCAGAAATCATCGTTTTACAGTTGCAGCATCGAAGCTTGCTTATGATGGATTCATGAGTGTATATCGCGATGATGAGGATGAGAAACAGGAATCCAACACACTGGTAAAGGACATTACGAAGGATACACAGCTGAAGCTGTCTGAGTTTGAACCCAAGCAGCATTTCACACAGCCACCTGCACATTATACAGAGGCTTCTCTGGTACGTGCACTTGAAGAACTTGGAATTGGACGTCCAAGTACTTATGCACCTACAATTACAACAATTCTGGCAAGACGTTATGTTGTGAAGGAAGATAAGAACCTCTATGTATCTGAGCTTGGCGAAGTAGTGAACAATATGATGAAGGATGCTTTCCCTTCTATTGTAGATGTGAATTTCACTGCGAATCTGGAGACTTTACTGGATAAGGTTGAAGAAGGTGTTATTGACTGGAAGACAGTAGTGTCCAACTTCTATCCTGATCTGGATGAGGCAGTAAATAAGGCTGAGAAAGAACTGGCAGAGATTAAGATTGCAGATGAAGAATCAGATGAAATCTGTGATGTATGCGGTAGACGTATGGTAATCAAATACGGACCGCATGGTAAGTTTCTGGCGTGTCCGGGATTCCCGGAATGCCGTAATACCAAACCATATTTTGAAAAGATCGGTGTGGCATGCCCCAAGTGTGGTAAGGACATTGTTGTCCGTAAGACGAAAAAAGGCAGAAAATACTATGGATGTGAGAACAATACTGATTGTGATTTTATGGTATGGCAGAGACCGTCAAATGAAAAATGTGAACGGTGTGGCAGTATCATGCTGATTAAAGGTAATAAGCTGGTATGTGCCAATGAATCCTGCGGTTTTGTAAAAAATCGCGTAGAACAGGAATCAAAATAGGAAAGAATTTATGCAATTTCCAAAATAACTCAAAAAAAATATGCAATTCTGTTAAAATATGGAGTAAACTTGAAATATCTTTGGTGACTATTGAAAAATTAGTAATCATATGCTAAAATGCCCAATAGAAGTAATTGCAGAATTGACAGGCGGGTTATTTGGAAAACTTGGAGGTTTGCTATGAGTAGTGTACAGTTATTAGACAAAACAAGAAAGATTGGAAAACTTTTACACAATAATAATTCCAGCAAAGTTGTATTTAATGATATTTGTAAAGTAATGAGAGATATCGTAAACTCAAACGTATTGGTAATCAGCAAAAAGGGTAAGGTTCTTGGCGTAGGCACCTGTGAAGGTGTTGAGGAATTAAAGGAACTTGTAGAAGATAATGTTGGTGGATTTATTGATCCTATGCTGAATGAAAGACTTCTGGGTGTGCTTTCCACAAAAGAAAACGTAAATCTTGCTACACTGGGATTTGAGAGTACAGATGTACGTAAGTTCCAGGCAATTATTACTCCGATTGAGATCGCAGGAGAGCGTTTGGGAACATTATTTATTTATAAATGCAATGAGCAGTATGATATTGATGATATTATTCTGTGTGAATACGGCACTACAGTTGTAGGACTGGAGATGCTTCGTGCAGTCAGCGAAGAGAATGCAGAAGAGAATAGAAAGGTAGCTGTTGTAAAGTCTGCTATTTCTACATTGTCTTTCTCAGAGATGGAAGCTATTACACATATTTTCGACGAATTAAACGGTACAGAAGGTATTTTGGTAGCCAGCAAGATTGCAGACAGAGTTGGTATTACAAGAAGCGTTATTGTAAATGCTCTTCGTAAATTTGAAAGCGCAGGCGTTATTGAATCACGTTCTTCAGGTATGAAGGGAACATACATTAAGGTATTAAATGATGTTGTTTTTGAAGAAGTAGAAGCTTTGAAACGTCAGTTAAATAAATAATAAACGGATTTATTTTAAGTAAACAAAAGTCCAATCACTTTGATGACAGAGTGGTTGGATTTTTTTTGTGTACATAAATATATGGAAGAAATTATAAAATGTGTGAAATGTTGGTTTCATATGTGACATTCGGAAAATAATGGAAATTTACATAACACAGAGAAATAGTTTCCATAATATTGCAAAATAATGAAAAATTATCTTGAAATTATCTGAAAATAATATATAATGAAATAAGAAACAGGATAATTATGTAAATTTAATAATTATTCAAAGCTTTGAATAATGTATTAGGAGGAGTGCAGATGTTTAGTTCCAATGTATTTGATTACATCAATGTACTGGGGTCAACAGCAGACGCTGCGGCAACGAGACATGATATTATCTCGAATAACATAGCGAATGTAAATACTCCAGGTTACAAAAGAAAAGACATCCGTTTCGAAACTGAATTAAAGCATGCTTTTGCACATTCAGATAAGGATTCAGTGGATGCCAGAGTGAAGAACCTTGATCTTGAAGCTCTGACACCGGAGACTTATACAGATTATGCTGAGCTTTCTTACCGCTATGATGGCAATAATGTAGATATTGATACAGAGAATGCCATACTTGCCAAGAACGAGATCAAGTATAACGGTATCATCGACAGCATTAACAAGGATTTCTCTAATCTGAAGCTTGTAATGAAGTGATGCAGTATGCCTGATTCACAAATTGTATGAATTGTATGAGGTCATACAGGAAAGGAGTAATATGGGAGTATTTGATACTTTTGATATCAATGCATCGGGAATGTCAGCGGAACGGTATCGTATGGATATTATTTCACAGAACGTAGCCAATGCAGAGACTACTAGAACAGAAGATGGTACGCCCTATGTGAGAAAAGTAGTTACTTTCCAGGAGAAACAGGACACAACAAACAGAAAGTTCTCACACATGCTGGATACTGCATTCAGCAATTTAAGCGGCAGACCATTGGGATGTACGAATTCAGCAGAGCTTACAACTGCTGGAAAAGGCGTAAAAGTAGGCGGTGTCTATGATGATACATGGACAGAATCTAATATGGTATACGACCCATCACATCCGGATGCAGATGAAAATGGATATGTTACATATCCGAATGTAAATACCATTACGGAAATGACGAACCTGATTGATGCAAGCAGAGGCTATGAAGCAAATGAGACAGCATTTGAAGCCAGCAAAGCAATTGCACTGAAAGGATTGGCAGGTTTATCACAGTAACGGGGGAATGAAACATGACAGTAACAGCAGCAAATGATATCGGAAGTCTTTACAATGTGAGCTCAGATGCAGTGAAGAATATTCTGGCTGGTTCATCTGATACAACACAGGGAGACAACGAGAACATGTTCGGCTCCATTCTGAATGCGGCAATCAGTAATATCAATGATACGAATAACTGCATTTCAGATTGGGAAAATGAGGAAATGAAATGGGCGATGGGTATTTCAGAGAATACCCACGACCTGACAATTGCAATCGGTAAGGCAGAGACAGCATTACAGTATACAGTGGCAGTAAGAGATAAACTTTTATCAGCCTATAATGAAATTATGCAGATACAGATTTAGCCTCAAAATGATGTAAAAGGGATTATGAGGATCGGGAAAAGGAGACACTTGAGATGGTTGACAAGGTGATGGAGATTGCAAAAAAAATCTTAGAAAGGGTTAAAGAATGGTGGAATAAATTCAAGCCAAAGCAAAAGACTTTGATCATTTGCGTGGCAGCCGGAGTTTTGATCGCAATATCCATTCTGGTAGGCGTGCTTACCAGAAAACAGTATAAAGAACTGGTGGTATGCGAATCAACAAAGGAAGCTTCACAGATTAGGGATTTGCTGGATGGACAATCGTTAGACTATAAAGTGTCAGAAGATGGATTGTCATTTCAGATTCTGAGCACTCAGGTTTCAGATGCAAATCTTTTGCTGGGAGCAAATAATATTCCAACTTCTTCCTATACACTGGATGATGTATTGGACGGCAGCTTTTCTACAACAGAAGCAGATAAGCAGAAACGTTATCGACTGTATCTGGAAAGCCAGATGGAAGATGACTTGGAGAGCTATGCTGCAGTAGAGACTGCAACTGTTCAGCTTACAATTCCAGAAGATAATGGAACCTTAATTGCACAGACACAGGAAACCTATGCAAGTGTGCTCCTTCAACTTGCCTCAGATGCAAGCTTTGATGAAGAGAATGCAGCAGCTATGGCAAGATTCGTTGCAACAGGATTGGGAAATGCAACAACTGATAACGTAACAATTACGGATATTAACGGAAAGATATGGTTTCCGATTGAAGATACATATTCCTCTGTTGACAAGGCAGATACCATGATGATGGTAAAGCAGGAAGCAGAGAGCCTGATTAAGAAAGAGGTCAGACAGGTTTTATTAGGAACGAATGAGTTCACACAGATTGAAGTAGCAACTAATCTCTCCATGGACTTCTCCAAGAAAGAAGTAGTAGAACACAATTACACACCTGCAGATGGACAGGAACAGGGTGTCCTGTCACATGAAGAAGTATATCAGTCCAATGCAACAGATGCATCCGGCGGTGTACCTGGAACAGACTCCAACTCTGAGACAGACTACATGATAGATAACTCTGCTTCAACTAACTCCAGTACCTATGAGAGAAAAAGTGATTATCTTCCGAATGAGAAAATCACAACAACAACAGAGCCTACGGGAACTATTGTATACACAAACAGCTCAGTATCAGCGGCTATGGTAAGATATAAGATTCTGAAAGAAGAAGATGCACAGCTGCAGGGATTCCTGGATGGCGTTACCTGGGATGAATACAAGCTTGCCAATGCAGGCAGAACCAAACTGGATGTGGATGCTGATCTGGTAAGTCTCGTTGCAAATGCAACAGGCATTCCAAACAAAAACATTACTATTGTGGCATATGAAGAGATGCAGTTCATTGATGCACCTGCAAGCAAGGTTTCTTATAAAGATATCATTCAGATCGTATTGATCATTATTATCCTTGGATTACTTGGATTCGTAGTATTTATGAGCCTGAGAACCAAGAGAGAAGTAGAGGAAGAGGAAGAACTCTCCGTAGAAGATCTGCTGCAGTCTACACAGCAGGAAGAGCTCGAAAGCATAGAATCAGAACAGAAGTCTGAAGCAAGAAAGCTGATCGAGAATTTTGTAGATGAGAATCCAGAAGCAGTAGCAACCTTGTTACGTAACTGGCTGGAGGAAGATTGGGGGTAATTGGGAATGGCAGAAAAAGAAAAAGAACAGCTTACCGGAATCCAGAAAGCAGCAATTCTGTTAATTGCGTTAGGACCGGAGAAGTCAGCACAAGTTTTTAAACATCTAAAGGAAGAAGAAATAGAGCAGCTTACATTAGAGATTGCTAATACAAGTAGTGTATCACCACAGACTAAAGAACAAGTATTAAATGAGTTCTATGAAGTGTGTCTTGCACAGCAGTATATTGCAGAAGGTGGTATTGGATACGCCAAGGAACTTTTGGAAAAGGCACTTGGTCAGGAAAAGGCGATGGATGTTATTGGCAAGCTGACAGCATCCTTACAGGTTAAGCCTTTTGAATTTGTTAAGAAAACGGATGCTTCCCAGTTATTGAACTTCATTCAGGACGAGCATCCACAGACAATTGCTTTGATTTTATCGTATCTGTCTTCAAGTCAGGCTGCGACAATCCTCGCAGCCCTGACTCCCGAAAAACAGGCAGATGTTGCAAGAAGAATCGCTACAATGGACAGAACCAGCCCGGATGTAATCAAGGAAGTAGAGCGAGTATTGGAATCCAAGCTCTCATCTTTAGTAAACCAGGATTACACAATTATCGGTGGTGTCGATGCAGTAGTCGATATCTTGAATACAGTAGACAGAGGAACAGAGAAACATATCATGGAGACTCTCGAAATCGAAGAGCCGGAACTTGCAGACGAAATCAGAAAGAAGATGTTCGTATTCGAGGATATCTTGCTGCTTGATGACAGAGCAATTCAGAGAGTACTTAGAGATGTTGATAACAATGATCTGGCAGTCGCGCTCAAGAGCTCTAATGAAGAAGTACAGGCAGCTATCTTTAACAATATGTCCAAACGTCTGGCAGAGATGATTAAGGAAGACATGGAATTCATGGGACCTGTTCGTATGAAGGATGTTGAAGAAGCACAGCAGAAGATCGTTAATATTATCAGAAAACTGGAAGACTCTGCAGAGATTGTAATCTCCAGAGGTGGAGGTGACGAGATCGTTGTCTAAAAGTGGTTTATTAAAATCAAACTGGGTCTATGTCAATCCTACGGAGACCAGAGTTATTGATACCAATGCCATGGTGGAAAGCAAACTGAAAGAATTATCTGAGAAACTGGCAGCACAGACCAGAACAGATGACGAATTCGCAGATGGCTTTACACAGGGAATTGATGCCAAACAGGTCGCAGAGCTTGTAGGAGAAGATAATCAGATCATAGGTGGAAACGCTCCTGTAGAACCTCAGGGACCTACGCAGGAAGAATTAATGCAACAGGCTGCTGCTGAAATAGAGAATATGAAGCAGCAGGCGATTGCTGAAATTCAGAATGCCAGACAGCAGGCAGTAGAAGAGGGCAGACAACAGGGATATCAGGAAGGACTCGAACAGGGACATCAGGATGGCTATGCCCAGGGGCATCAGGAAGGACTCGACAGTGTAGCACAGCAGCAGGCGACATTAAATTCAGAATATGAAGCGAAAGCTGCTCAACTGGAAGAGGAATATTGCAGTAAAGTAAAAGAGCTGGAACCCAAATTTATAGACACTCTTACAGATATTTATGAACATATCTTCCAGATCAGTTTGAAAAATTCCAGAGAACTGGTCGTACATTTACTTGCAAATACCATGAGAAACCTGGAAGGCGGTAATGGCTATCTTATTCATGTATCCAAGGATGATTATCCATTCGTCAGCATGCAGAAGAAAGAACTGGTGAAAGGAACCAGCATTGATCCTGAAGATATGGATATTATTGAAGATGCTACACTGGATCGAAGCGAATGTATGATAGAGACAGGGAATGGTGTCTTTGACTGTAGTCTTGGTACACAATTGGAAGCTCTTAATGAAGAGTTGCGTCTGCTGGCATATGAACCGTCAACAACAGATAGAGGATAGAAATAAGTATGGACACAGCAATTAACTTTGACAAATATCAGTCAGTTCTGAATAAAACGTATTTTAAGAAGCTTGGTAAGGTAGAGAACGTAGTAGGTCTTACGATTGAATCGGCGGGACCGGATGCCAAACTGGGTGACTTATGCCGTATTTATACAGATTCGGAAAAACAGAATTTCATATTGGCTGAAGTAGTTGGATTTAAAGAGAAAAAGACATTGCTGATGCCATATGAAGTAACAGAAGGCATTGGACTTGGATGTATCGTGGAAAACATGAATTATCCATTGAGTGTTCAGGTCGGTGATTTCCTGTTAGGTAAAACACTCGATGGCTTGGGAAGATGCATAGATGAATATCAGACGGATGTGCGTTCAATACAGAGATATCCGTTGGAAGCACCTCCTCCTGATCCTATGAGCAGAGAGATTATAGATGAAGTCCTGCCGCTTGGAGTGAAGGCTGTAGATGGTCTGATCACAGTAGGTAAAGGACAAAGAATCGGTATCTTTGCCGGTTCCGGTGTAGGTAAGTCTACGCTGATGGGTATGTTTGCAAGAAACACCAAGGCTGATATCAATGTAATCGCATTGATAGGAGAGCGTGGACGAGAAGTCCGTGAATTCATCGAACGTGACCTTGGTGAAGAAGGTATGAAGCGTTCTGTAGTCGTTGTAGCAACTTCTGATAAACCGGCTTTGGAGCGAAACAAGGCTGCCAAAACAGCAACGGCAATCGCAGAGTATTTCAGGGATCAGGGCAAGGATGTATTGCTTATGATGGATTCCCTGACCCGATTCTCTATGGCACAAAGAGAAATAGGACTTGCCAGTGGCGAACCGCCTGTTACCAGAGGATATCCACCAAGTGTATATTCAGAGATGCCAAAGCTTTTGGAACGTGCAGGCAGAGCCAGAGTAGGATCTATTACAGGATTGTATACAGTTCTGGTAGATGGTGAAGATTTTAACGAGCCAATTACAGATACTGCGAGAAGTATTCTGGATGGACATATCATGTTGACCAGAAAGCTGGCGAATAAGAACCATTATCCTGCAATTGATGTCTTACAGAGTATTTCCAGATGTATGTCCATGGTAACAGATAAGACACACAGAGCAGCAGCCGGCAAATTAAAAAATATTATGGCGACATATAATGAAGCAGAGGATCTGATCAATATCGGAGCGTATAAGAAAGGCAGCAATCCCAATATTGATAATGCGATCAGCAAGATAGGAGCTGTGAATGATTTCCTTTTGCAGACTACAGATGAAAAATATGATTTCAATCAGACAGTGGAAATGCTGGAGGGACTGTTTGAAGGATAAAGAGAGTGATGGACGATGGCGAAGTTCCGATATAAAATGCAGAGCATTCTGGATGTAAAAGAGAAACTGGAAAATAAGGCAAAACAGGATTTCGCACAGGCAAATGCCAGACTGGATGCAGAGAAAGTGAAACTTGTGGAGCTGCAGAAAAGACGAAGCTATTATATGGAAGAAGGACTCAGGCTTCGCCTGGAGAAAATTGATATCCGCAAGATCAGAGAAAACAAAATGGCTGTGCTGAAAATGGATGAGTATATCAAGAATCAGATGGTACAGATCAATCTGGCATCCAGAGAAGTGGAAAAAGCCAGAAGTGCATTGCAGACTCTGATGCAGGAGAGAAAGGCACATGAGAAGCTAAAAGAAAATGCTTTTGAAGAGTTCATGAAAGAAGAACAGGCTCAGGAAAGCAAGGAAATAGATCAGTTAACTACTTATACACATGGACAGAAAATAGCGGGAGAACAGAACAATGGCTAGTAAAAATTCAAATATGAGTACGGATGCGCCTGAAATGCAGATGCAACAGCTTAAAGAAAGCAAGAAGCAGTTCAAACAGGAGCAGAAGAATCAGAGAAAAGAAGCAAAGAAAAAAGCAAAGGAACTGGAGAGTCAAGAGCGTGAACTGGATGAACAGATAGACGGCAGCAGCGCCTCTGTTGTAATCGTCACGCTTTTTATCATTCTGATCTGGTTAGGTATACTGGTATTGCTGGTGAAGATGGATGTAGGCGGTTTTGGCTCTAATGTACTGACTCCTATTCTGAAAGATGTTCCGGTGATCAACAAGATATTACCTTCAGAAAGTACAACAGAAACAACGAAAAATGAAGAAGCCTATGGTGGATATAATAGCCTGAAAGATGCTGTAGAACAGATTAAGACACTGGAGAAGCAGCTTGATCAGGCACAAAGTACCAATGCTACCTATGCAGAACAGATTGATACGCTGAAGACGGAAGTACAGAGACTGAAGACTTTTGAAGACAATCAGGTAGAATTCCAGAAGATAAAAGAACAGTTTTATGAGGAAGTTGTATATGCGGAGAATGGACCGGGAGCAGACGAGTATCGTCAGTATTATGAAGAGATGGATCCGACTACCGCAGAAGCATTATATAAACAGGTGATTCAGACAGAAGCAGCAGATAAGCAGATGCAGGAATATGCCAATACATTCAGCAACATGCAGGCATCAGAGGCAGCAGCTATTCTGGGTAATATGACAGATAATCTGGATCTGGCAGCTTCTATTCTTAAAAATCTGGATGTAAGTACCAGAGGAGCAATACTGGGGGCTATGGATTCTGCAATTGCAGCGAGAATTGTCAAAATAATGGACCCTAACTCTTAAAGAAACTTTCTATTTATCCGATATATATTATGTAACTATTCAGAAAGGAGGACACAAATGACAAGCGCATCTGTAAACAACGCGGGTTTGGACGCAAGTATTATTCCGGCAGCTGTTAAAACCGTGAGCAGCCAGAACATGCAAAAAGGTCAGGATTTTGGGAAAATCATGGATCAGGCAGCAGGTAAAACTAAGAAAGACAATACTTTTGAAGTGAAGCAGGAAGTAAAGGCGGATACATCCAAACCAAAGAAAACAGATATGGATCAAAAGCCTGTTGCAGATAATAACACAGTGCAGGAAAAACCGGAACAGGAACCGATTCAGGAAGAGACAACTGTGGATGAAGATGTAAAAGACGCAGTAAATCAGGCAACTGATAAGCTCTTGAATGAGATCAGTGATGAACTGGATATTTCACAGGAGGAACTGATTGCAGTTCTGGAACAGCTTGGCTTACAGCCCATTGATCTATTGCAGGATAATAATCTTGCACAGGTTGTTGCAACCGTACAGGGAGTAGATTCATTAATTGAAATCGCAGCCGATTCCCAGATGTATCAACAGCTTCAGGATCTGACTCAGACAGTGGATACCACAATTGAAGATATCCTTGCACAGACTGGACTGAGTGAAGAAGAACTAATGGCAGCTCTGGAACAGATCAAGGCAGAGCAGGAGCAGACAGCGATTGCAGAACCTGTTAAGGACAATATTCTTTCATTTGAACAGAATGTTGAGCCAAAAGATTTGGAGATGAAACTGCCACAACAGGAAGAAGATTCTATACCCGTTATAAAAACACAGACGGACACACAACAGACTGCACAGACTACTGAAAATGTGACAGAAGTGTCACAAATAACAGAGGAAACCCACAGGCAGACAGACAATCAGGAAGAGGAAAATCCCTCATATCAGGAAGGTCAGGAGAACCTGAACAAATTCCAAAATTCTCTGGATGAGAATCTGCAGGTGGTTGAGCAGGAGAACATTCCTACCAGAACAGTGGACACAGAAAGCATTATGAAGCAGTTGGCTGATTATGTGAAGATTCAAAAGGGCACTGAACTGACAGAAATGGAGATGCAGCTGCATCCGGCAAGTCTTGGCAATGTGCATATTCAACTGGCAACAAAAGGCGGTGTGGTAACAGCACAGATTACGACACAGAATGAAGCCGTAAAGAATGCAATTGAGACACAGGTCGTTCAGTTAAAGGATAATCTGGAAGAGCAGGGTGTCAAGGTTGAAGCAGTTGAAGTATCAGTAGCAAGTCATCAGATGGAGAAGAATCTGGACCAGAACGGACAAGATCATCAAAGTCAGGAGCAGGACAGGACAACTGGAGGCATTCGTAGAATACGTAGAAGTAACATAAACCTGAATCTCTATAACAGTGATGAAGAAGCATTAGAAGAAGCCGGTGGGCTGGATGATGCAGCAAGAATTGCTATGGAGATGATGACGGCGAACGGAAATACCATGGATTTATTGGCATAGGGCTGATATGGAATGCTTTAGAAAGGAAGATAATACATGAGTTTAGTAGCACCATATGTAGACGGCAAATTACAGACCTCTACAACTTCCTCTGATTCTTTGGGCCGCAAGAGCAGTAATTCAGTAGTAGACAGCGACACATTCCTTACACTGTTGGTTGCAGAAATGCAGAATCAGGATCCTCTGGAGCCTACCAGTAATACAGAGTGGGTATCACAATATGCTACCTTTACACAGGTTCAGCAGATTAGTGAAATGGCGGATTCCATGGATTTGGTAAGAGCGAATAACCTGATTGGTAAAGAAGTAGTCATGAAAGTTACCAGCAGCAGTACAGGAGAAACAAGCTACAAACGTGGCGTTGTGGATTATGTGGTTGTGGAAGAAGGTAAACCTTTACTGGTAATTGATGAGGCAAAATACTCTCTGAGTGATCTGGATACTGTAGCAAGTAAAGAATACTTCAATGCTTATGACAAGTATACAGAATTCGCCAAGAAGGTAGCAGCACTTCCATCTTTGAAACTGATTGATAAGTCTTATCAGAACACAGTTCAGGATATCATGGATCTTTATAATGGAATGTCTGACTATGAGAAGAATTACCTCAAGACATACGCAGCAGGTGATATTGCTTCTTATGAAGCATATGTAAAGAAGCTTAAGAGCCTGGGAGTTACCTTTAAGGAAGGTACGCAGACAAAGGAAACTACTCTGGATGACCTGATCAGTGCTTTTGATAAAAAGATGACAGCACTGATGGAACAGATAGCAGCTTTAAAAGGAAGTAACAGCAGCAGTGGAAGTTCATCATCCGGAAATACTGATCAGAAGACAGATGGCATAACACCCGGAGGCAATGACCAGAAGACTGATGGAACAACATCTGGGGATAAGAATCAGAAAACAGATGGTACAGAATCTGGGGATAAGAATCAGAAAACAGATGGCTCAGAATCGGGAGATAACACACAGGTATCTGACAAGACACCATCCACCGATGACAGCCAGAAGACAGAGAATCCTGATTCCGGTGATATCAATTCAGACAAAGATCAGGAATCTGGCAGTACGGATGCAACCGGCAGTGCAGCGGACGCAGATAATGCACAGACAGGCAACAGCAGCAATAATACGGCTTCAGGTGATGAGGATATTGCAGATCTGTTGACGCAGGACAATACGACCGTGTAGAAAGTAACATGCAGGCATGGCTGCAAGGGTAAGGAGGCAGTAAGCAATGAATATCAGCAATAACCAATTCCTTTCCATTGAACAGCTACAGGAACAGTATCTGAAGCAGCAGAAGAAAATCCAGCCGGTAAAGACCAGCGAAGGTCTCAGCTTTGAAGAAATTCTGCAGAAACAACAGACTGGAGAAATCAAATTTTCAAAACATGCTGCGAACAGATTAAATGACAGAAACATTGAATTAACTTCTGAACAACTGGAAAGGTTAAGCGATGGAACGCGAAAAGCAGGAGAAAAAGGTATCAGGGAATCACTGGTGCTGGTAGATGAGCTTGCATTTATCGTGAATACCGGAAGCAACACAGTAATAACAGCAATGGATCAGGCAGAAACAAAAGAGAATATATTTACAAATATTGATGGAGCCGTAATTATATAACAGCCGGACCTTACAAGGAGGCTTGTGTTTTCCGAATGATAGAAGAAAACAGATACGGCATCAAACAGGAGGTCATTTCACTATGATGAGATCACTTTACTCTGGTGTATCAGGCTTGAAGACACACCAGACCAAGATGGACGTTATTGGTAACAATATCGCCAACGTTAATACAACTTCATACAAGACCATGTCAATTAACTTCTCTGATCTGATGTATCAGACCACACAGGCAGCGACAGGACCTAATGCCACAACAGGGGCAGCAGGAACCAACCCAAGACAGATTGGTCTTGGTGTACAGACAGCAGCGATTTCCACTAACATTACACAGGAGGGCGCTACACAGTCTACAGGTAATCCTTTCGATTTAAAGATTTCCGGTGATGAATTCTTTATCGTAAGCGATGGAAGTAATACATATTTCACAAGAGACGGTTCTTTCTATGTAGATGCAGCCGGTAATCTTGCAATGTCCAGTACAGGATATAATGTAATGGGCTGGGGCGTTGATGAAGAGACAGGTAATATCAAGAAAGATACAGTTAAGCCACTGGTAATCATGGGCAGTGATTATCTTACCTATGGCGCTGAGAATACAACTGCTGCAACGGCATCCGGTATCATTGACTGGAATGATGATGACCAGGGTGAGAAAGCAGGTAAGACATTAAGTTTACAGATTTATGATAATCTGGGTTACAGCTATACAGTTAAGTATGGACTTCATAACGCAGTAGAAGGAAAAGAAGGAAAAGATTACAAATTCTATGTGACACTGGATTCCATTACAGATTCAACAGGCAAAAAACTTGATATCAAAGATGTTACATTTGGTACAGGAAAAACAGCAACGAGTATTGAATTGGATGGAATGAATTATGGTGTATCTGGTGCAACTGTAAAGCAGGCAAAGTTAGCAACACCTGCAGGAAATCCAGCAACTATTACACAAATCGCATATGCAGAAATAAAAGATACAAAAACCAATACGACAACTACAGTTCTTTTATATCCGAGTTCTGCAGAACTGGCAAATGTTAATAGCCTTGATTTGGGGAATGGTAAAACAATTAACCCACAAGGTCAGAATATTAAAGTATTATTTGACGGCAATGGTAAACCGGCAGATAATGCATTATTCACAACGCTATATGGTGACAAAATATCGCCGGCGGATATAGTTAAAGGGAAAGTCAATGCAGATGGAACATTAACGGTAACTGAGAGAACTGTAACCAACTCAGCAATCCTTAGTTATTCCGGTAAAGATGGTAAATTCCAGACCAACGGAAGCACCGGCGGTGAAAACGGTGTAACCATGGATCTTTCCAGTCTGGGTAAGGCATTTACTAATGTTACCGTAGATTTCTCCAAGGCAGTTGTTACTGACAACAAAGGTAAATCTACAATCAGCCTTGAGAAAGGTGATAAAAATGATAAGAATGCCGGACGTGAGAGTGGTGCTCTTCAGGGTGTATCCATTCAGACTAACGGTATGATTTATGCATTATACACAAACGGACAGAAGAGACTTCTTGGACAGATTGCCGTAACAGAATTTGCCAATGCATCCGGTCTTCAGAAGGAAGGAGATAACCTTTATTCATCCACTAAGAACTCCGGTGATTTCAATGGTATTGGTATTGACATTACAGAGAATGGTGATGCCATGAATACAGGTGTTCTGGAAATGAGTAATGTGGATCTTTCTTCCGAATTTACAGATATGATCACGACACAGAGAGGTTTCCAGGCAAACAGCCGTATCATTACAGTATCAGATACACTTCTTGAAGAGTTGGTTAATCTGAAGCGATAACATTAACTACATAAATCATTGACAACACAGGAATGACATCATAGAGAATAAACAGATTACAAAGGGGTTATGCGAGTCATGACCCCTTTTCTGATAAACTGTACTACAACATTCATCCTGCATTATGGAGAAAGAAAGGAAGCTGCAATATGATAGAGATAACAAAGCTGAACGGAGCCAAAATGCTGGTAAATACCAGCTTGATCGAAACAGTAGAAGAGACACCGGATACTGTGATTACGTTAACTTCTGGTAAAAAAATCATTGTAAAAGAAAGTAGACAAGATGTGAAAAACTTAGTAAAATTAGCAAGAAAAGAAATTTTTGCGTCAGATAAAGAAGATAATTGATATTTTTATGTAAAATATTCAGAAAATTGTTGCAATTTATGTAACCTTACAGTATTATAGTAATAGAGATTAGCAAAGGGACAAGAACTTTGCAGATAAAAGGGGTGTGTAGAAGTGGATATAGCGTCTTTAATTGGTATCGTTGCGTGCCTGGGACTGGTTATGTTCGGTATTGTATCGGGTGATGACGGTATGGCAGCGATAGGATTCTTCGTTGACTGGCCATCCATGCTGATTACTTTTGGTGGTTCATTCATGGCTACTATGGCATCAGTAACGTTGCCGGATTTCATTGACGGACTGAAAAGCTTTACTTTGATTTTTAAGACAGAGTCAGCCAATATACCTGAAATGATAACCAAGATTATTGATCTGTCCAACGTAGCAAGAAAGGAAGGACTTCTTTCTTTGGAAGAAGCAGCCAGTGATCTGGATGATGCTTTTATGAAAAAAGGTATTCTTCTGATCGTCGATGGTACAGATCCGGAACTGGTCAGAGGTATTCTGGAGACAGAGCTGGTAAGTATTGAAGGAAGACATAAGGATAAAATAGGATTCTGGGAGACTTTGGGTTCTATGGGTCCTGCATGGGGTATGATCGGTACTCTGGTAGGTCTGGTTATCATGTTACAGCATATGACAGATCCTTCTTCCCTTGGACCATCCATGGCAACTGCGTTAATTACAACATTCTATGGTTCCCTGCTTGCAAACTGGATCTGCGGGCCTGTCGGCAATAAATTAAAATCCAAGAATGCGGCTGAAATACAAGCAAAAGAAATTATGATCGAGGGACTTTTGTCTATTCAGGCAGGAGAGAACCCAAGAGTTATTGAAGAAAAATTAAAATCATTTATGTCACCTAAGGACAGACCTACTGCAACGGAAGAAGGAGCTGGAGGTGAAGCTTAATGGCGAAGAAGAAACCTGAAGAAGTAAAGAAGGGCCTTGACGAATGGATGGGTACTTTCTCGGATATGATGACTTTGCTGATGTGCTTCTTCGTTATGCTGTTCGCAATGTCTAATGTAGATGAGGCAAAATTTGATGAAGTGTCACAGTCCTTCCAACAGAACTTCAGCATTTTTAAAGGTGGAGCCAAAGCAATCGGCGACGGGGTTCTGGTCAGCAACGGTGTCAGTCAGTTGAACATGCTGGATGAGTATATTAACAGTACTGGTAAAGTGGCAGACAGTGACACACAGAATACTGAATTCAAAGAAAATGCCCAGGGTGAGATGGATTCCAAGATGCAGGAGCTTGCAGAAGAACTGGGAGCATCCAAGGAAGAAATCAAGGAATTACAGGAATCTATCCAGAATCTCGAAAATGAGAAATTAAAGCTTTCCGAGGAATTGGCAGAAAGAATAGAAGAATCGCTGGCAGAGAATTTTCTGTCAGATCAGGTTGATGTAACATTTGACGCAAATTGTGTTGTTCTGACATTCAACGGAGCTTTCCTATTTGATTCAGGCAAGGCAGATCTCAAGACAGAAGCATTGCCAATGTTAAATAAGATCGGAAAGATATTGAGTAAATATGCGGATGACAACATAGAAATAGAAGGTCATACCGATTCTGTTCCACTGAATGGTGGCAGATATGAAAATAATGATGTATTGAGCAGCTATAGAGCGTTAGCGGTATTTGATTACCTGAAGGATAACGCTTCCATAGATCCAAGTATTATGAAGCATTCGGGACGAGGGGAATATGAACCGATTGCGGATAATTCAACGCCGGAAGGCAGAGCAAAGAACAGAAGAGTTGAAATCAAAATCTATAACGCATTGAGTGCCTATTAAAAGGGGGAGTGCATGAAATGAAAAAAAATCTATTATCTATTATTATTCTTGCATTGTTAGTGGTGAACATCGTATTATCAGCAATTATGATGATCAGCGTAACAAGCGCATCTAAGAAGACTGCAGCACTGGTGTCTGATATCTCTACCATTATCGGACTGGAGATAGACGGATTACCCAAATCAGAGACAGTCGGTTCCGTATCCATGGCAAACACAGAAGTATACAACATATCCGATGAGCTTACCATTCCACTTAAGAACGATGAAGATGGAACAAGCCATTTCGCAGTAGGTAAGGTTTCCTTATCTATGGACAAAACCAACAAAGATTATGAGACATATTCTCCTACTCTTGAATCCAAAGAAGGCCTGATCACAGATATCATTTTCAGTGTATTCGGAAGCCATACAATGGATGAAGCCAAGAGTAACCCGGAAGTCCTCAAATCAGAAATTTTACAGAAGATTCAGGAATTATTTGGTTCAGACTTTATTTATGGAGTGTCCTTTAATTTCTTGTATCAGTAATATATCTCTTAAATCAGGCTACAGGGGGTGATTGGCGAAATGGGAGACGTATTATCTCAAAATGAGATTGACAGTTTGCTTGCAGCGTTGAGCAGTGGCGAACTGGACGTAGAGGACATGCAGGAAAAAGATGAAAAACAAGTCAAGAATTATGACTTTTCCAGACCTGCCAAATTCTCTAAGGAACATCTTAGAACGTTGGGCATGATTTTTGAACATTATGGAAGATTACTATCTACTAATTTACCGGTATATCTACGGAAGAACGTACAGGTAAGTGTAGCGAGTTCGGAAACAGTAACCTTTGCAGAATTTTCAAATGCATTATCGAACCCGGTATTACTTACAATTGTCAACTTTTCACCGATGCAGGGCAGTATTATTATGGAACTGACCAGCGGACTCGGTTATGCGATCATTGACAGAATGCTGGGTGGCAAAGGAGAAACACTGGAAAAGACCAGAGAATTCTCCGAAATAGAAATGAGCATTATTGAACGAATCATGGTTATCTGTATGCAGCTGCTTAGGGAACCATGGAAGAATGTGGCGGAGATTAATCCATTTCTGGAAAGAATTGAGACAAATCCGCAGTTCGCTCAGATCATTTCACCCAGTGACATGGTAGCGTTAGTTACCATGAATGTTAAGATCGGTGATGTGGAAGGGTTGATGAATGTATGTCTTCCGTTTTTCACATTAGAGTCCGTTATGGATAGATTGAATACGAAATTCTGGTATTCCAATCTACAGAAAATGGATGAAGAAGATTATGAACAGTTTCTTGAAGTTATGGTACGTAAGGTGGATGTGCCTGTTAAGGCTGTCCTGGGTAAGAGCGTGATCACAGTAAATGATTTCGTAAATATTCAGGTCGGTGACATCATCAGACTGGATTCCAAAGTGGATGACGAGATGGATGTTTATGTAGGCAATATCAAGAAATTCACCGCAGTGCCGGGAGCTAATAAAGAGAATTATGCTGTGAGAGTAACATCAGTGATACGGGAGGAGGAGTAAAGGCAATGGATGGTATGTTATCTCAGGATGAAATAAATGCGCTGCTTAATGGCGTTGACTTGTCAGCTGATGACAAAGGCAGTGCGGCTGCCACCACTGCAACAGTGGATAGTAGTGAAGAAGGGTTAACAGATGTAGAGAAAGATGCGATTGGGGAAGTAGCCAATATCAGTATGGGGACTTCTGCAACTACACTGTATTCTTTAGTAAACCGTAAGGTCAATATTACAACTCCGGTAGTTGAAATGACTACTTGGGAAGAAGTAATGACCAACTATGAAAAACCATGTGTTTTTATTCAAATCAAATATACGGTAGGTTTGAATGGCACGAACATTCTGGTACTGAAAGAACATGATGTAAAAGTCATTACAGACCTGATGATGGGTGGAGACGGTACCAATGTAGATGGAGAGATCAGCGAATTGCATTTGAGTGCAATTTCAGAAGCCATGAATCAGATGATGGGATCTTCGGCGACTTCTCTTTCATCCATGCTTGGCAAGACAATTGATATCAGCCCGCCAGAAGCTAGTCTTGTAGATCTTCAGACAAAAGAACCAGCAGAATTATCTCCTTTCCTGGAGGATAAATTCGTTAAGATTTCTTTCAAAATGCAGATAGAAGATCTGGTTGATTCTACATTGATGCAGTTGTATCCATTGGATTTTGCAAAATCCATTTACAAGACATTTATAGAACAGCAGATGGGTGGAACAGTGGAAGAAACACCAACACCGCCACCTGCACCACAGGCAGCAGCACCAACACCGGCACCCGCACCCGCACCTGCACCACAACCTGTTCCAACACCGCAGCCTGCACCACAGATGCAGATGGGTATGCCTCAGGGAATGCCAATGAATCAGATGGGTGGACAGATGGGGATGCCTCCTACAGGAATGCCGATGAACAATGGAATGCCTATGAATGGTGGAATGCCTCAGTATGGAGCACCATATGGAATGCCGAATGTAAATATTCAGCCGGCACAATTCCAGAGCTTTGCTCCTGCCAATACAGAAATGGTGAGTGCAGAAAGCATTGGATTAATTAAGGATGTACCATTAGAGGTAACTGTAGAACTTGGCAGAACTACAAAATCTATTTCTGATATCCTGGAATTTGCTCCGGGAACAATTATTGAACTGGACAAGATAGCCGGAGAACCTATTGATGTTCTTGTAAACGGTAAGTTCGTAGCTAAGGGCGAAGTTGTAGTTATTGAAGAAAGCTTCGGCGTCAGAATCATGGAGATTATTAAATAGACGTCACAGTCAGGCACAAATAATTTGGAGGAGAATTTAAATGGCAAAAAGAATTCTAATCGTAGATGATGCTGCATTTATGAGAATGATGATCAAAGATATTTTGACTAAGAATGGTTATGAAATCGCAGCAGAAGCAGAAAATGGCAAAGTAGCTGTAGATAAATACAAGGAAGCAGCACCGGATCTTACACTGATGGATATTACCATGCCGGAGATGGATGGTATTCAGGCACTGAAAGGAATCAAGGCAATTGATCCTTCTGCAAATGTAATCATGTGTTCTGCAATGGGACAGCAGGCAATGGTAATTGAAGCAATTCAGTCCGGCGCTAAGGACTTTATTGTAAAGCCTTTCCAGGCAGAAAGAGTATTAGAGGCAGTAAAGAAAGTAGTAGGTTAATATGCTGTTATCAATGACATCTAACAGGTTAGACTCCATAGTTCAACTGATTACCGCAGTATGTATCTTTATATTTGTATTAGCTTTAGCTTATTTTACGACGAAATTCACAGCGGGCTTCCAGAAAAGTAAACTGGCAAGCCCAAATGTGGAAGTTATTGAAACTTTTCGGCTTACGCAGAATAAATATATTCAGATTGTAAGAGTCGGCACCAGATATTATTCCATAGCTGTCTGCAAGGACACGATTACGATGCTGGGAGAATTAAACGGTGAAGATCTTACGATACCGGAGACGGGAACTGGAACGACAGTGAGTTTTAAAGAGATTTTGGACAAGGCAAAAGGAATTAAGCATAAGAAGTAGGTGGGTTCATGAAAGATTTAAAACTTCGGGATAAGGTCAGAACCTTATTGTATATGATAGGAATGGTTGCAGTACTGTTTATGGCAGAGACTACAATCGCATATGCAACAAGTGATGATGACGCTTTATCTAATTCCATTCTCTCTGAGCAGCCGGTAGATGAGAACAGAACGAACATCAGGGAGCCGGGTTCGTCAGAGAATGCAGATGACTTAAAGCAATTAAATATAGCGAACAGCCTTACAGTTTCTTATGACGGAGGCAATGGAGAACTGGCTGGAACATTAAGAATTTTATTAATTCTGACAGCAATTTCTCTGGCACCGATTTTGCTGGTGACGATTACTTCTTTTACAAGAATTCTGATCGTACTTCACTTTACAAGACAGGCACTTAATACTACATCAGCGCCACCAAATCAGGTGCTGATTGCAATTTCACTGTTTCTGACATTCTTTATTATGCAGCCTACTTTCAGTCAGATTTACACAGATGCTGTAGTGCCTTTTGAAAATGGGGATATACAGTTGGAAGAGGCGATGGATCTTGCGATTGCTCCGATGAGAGAATTCATGGCAGGTCAGACGCAGGTCAAGGATGCAGATGCATTCATGCAGATAGCAGATATTCCCTGGGATGGTACGGACTGGAAAGAAGTACCGACATCGGTATTGATTCCAAGCTTTATCATCAGCGAGCTCAGATCGGCATTCATAATAGGATTTATCATCTACATACCGTTTATCGTTATAGATATGGTAGTTGCTTCGGTACTGATGAGTATGGGTATGATGATGCTTCCGCCAACGACAATTTCAATGCCATTCAAGATTCTTTTATTTGTACTGGCAGATGGATGGAATTTGGTCATAGTAAATCTTGTCAGAACATTCTATTAGGAGGTGCGGCATGAGTACAGAAATGGTAACAGATATGATGCAGGAAGCGTTGTTTCTGATATTGAAGACGTCAGCACCGCTTTTGATCATATCACTGGTAATAGGTCTGGTGGTCAGTATTTTTCAGACAGTTACATCAATTCAGGAACAGACACTTACCTTCGTACCTAAGATGGTCGGAATGTTCGTAGGATTGATGATTCTGGGACATTGGATGTTAAATGAGATGTCCGGTTATATGGAAGATTTGTGGAGAAATTTCACAATCTATATTCGATAAAAGACAACAATCGGAAGGGAGCTCTTAGACAGCATGGTTGACTTATCTTTTCCGGTGCGGGAGTTGGAATATTTCCTGCTGGTGTTTGCAAGAGTTGCAACTTTTGTATTTGCAGCACCGTTCTTTAGTCAGAAGGGTATACCCAATCAAGTAAAAATTGGATTAAGTGTGTTCGTTGCCTATATTATGTATGCTTTCGTTCAGCCGCACACATATCCGGAATACAGTACCGTATTTGGTTATAGTGTCATTATAGCGAAGGAAGTGGCAGTAGGTCTGTTCTTGGGAGCAGGAGCACAACTGTGTACTTCCATTGTTTTATTTGCGGGAAGAATCATAGACATGGAGATTGGACTATCCATGGCGAATGTATTTGATCCAACTACCAATCAACAATCATCTATTTCGGGATTGTTTTTACAGTATGGTGTCATGCTCATTCTGTTTGCGACAGGGCTTCACAGATATCTTCTGGCTGCTCTGAAAGAGACATTTACACTGATTCCCATAGGCGGGGCAGTATTCCATATGGATAATCTGCTGGCATGTGTAGTAGGATTCCTGAGTGATTATATTGTTATAGGTTTCCGTATATGCTTACCGGTATTTGCGAGCATTATGCTGATGAATATCGTGTTGGGACTTCTTGCCAAGCTGGCACCGCAGATGAATATGTTCTCTGTTGGTATTCAGTTGAAGCTGTTAGCAGGTCTTGGTGTACTGGTATTAACGATAAGTATGCTGCCCAGTGTATGTAATTTTATTACAACGAAAATGCAGCAGATGGTTGTAGCCGTAGTGAAAGGACTGATGTGATGTTAGAATTAAATCTGCAGTTCTTCGCAGCGGAAGGACCTGGCGGTGAGAAGACAGAAGAACCTACTGCCAAAAAGAAACAGGATACAAGAAAAGACGGTAAAGTAGCAAAAAGTAAGGAATTATCCAGCGGCGTAGAGCTGATAGCACTTTTCCTGATATTGAAATTCTGGATTGGCAATATGGGAGAAGGATTTCTGGAATTATTCCAGAACATATATGAGAAGTTTCCACAGTATACCACATATTGGGGAGGCAATATCGCTAAAAGAGATTACAGCATTCTTTTTCGGGATGTATACATAGATATATTGAAGCTGTTGCTTCCGTTCTTCGCAGTAGGCGTTGCAATAGCATTCATAGTCAATATGGTTCAGTTTAAGTTTCAGATATCCACGAAGCCTTTACAGCCCAAGTTCAGTAAGCTGAATCCGGTATCCGGCATGAAGCGGCTGTTCTCGGCAGAGAAACTGATGGAGCTGTTTAAATCCATCTTAAAGGTTATCCTGATTTGCTATATTGTATATAGCACAATAAAAGATGAATGGAAATATTTGTTTCAGTTATATGATATGCCTTTGAATCAGGCGATTGAGCTCATAGGCAGTATTGCTGTTAATCTGGGGCTGAAAATATCTCTTTTCTTTCTGGTCATCGCATTTGCTGATTTTGCATATCAGAAGTACAAGTTCAACAAAGACATTAAGATGACAAAACAGGAAGTAAAAGATGAATATAAAAATGCAGAAGGTGATCCGCAGATCAAAGGTAAGATCAGGCAGAAGATGAGAGAAGTCTCTCAGAGAAGAATGATGCAGGATCTGACCCAGGCGGATGTGGTTATTACAAACCCGACACACTTTGCAGTAGCAATTAAGTATACGCCAGAGGCGCATTCAGCACCTGTGGTAGTAGCAAAAGGAGCAGATTATCTGGCGCAGAAAATAAAGGGGATAGCCAGAGAAAATGGCATAGAGATTGTAGAGAACAAGCCGCTTGCCAGAATGCTGTATGCGAATGTAGATGTAGGCCAGGAAGTACCGCCTGAACTGTATCAGGCAGTGGCAGAAGTATTGGCGATGGTCTACAAAATGCAGGGAAAGCTATAAGACATCAAAGGGGAGATTTAAAGGATGAAGAAGCAGGACTTAGGAGTAGCATTATATATACTTGCAGCATTCGTCATGTTGATTGTTCCAATACCGAACACATTATTGGATATACTGCTGGCATTTAATATGGCACTGGCGTTTACTATATTGTTCACGACCATGTTTGCCAAGGAAGTACTGGATATGTCCTATTATCCAACTATCCTGTTGTTTACAACAATATTCAGAATTGCATTGAACGTATCTTCAACACGTTTGATCCTTTCTACAGGTAATCCTGGTAACGTGGTTGCTACCTTCGGACAGTTCGTAGGCGGCGGCGACATGGTAATCGGTATTGTAGTATTTATCATTCTGATTCTGGTGCAGTTCATTGTTATCAATAAAGGTTCTGAACGAGTAGCAGAAGTAACAGCCAGATTTACACTGGATGCGATGCCTGGTAAACAGATGGCGATAGACGCGGACTTAAATACAGGAGCCATTACAGATGCACAGGCAAAAGAGAGACGACAGAAATTACAGGATGAAGCAAGCTTCTTCGGTTCCATGGATGGTGCTGTTAAGTATGTAAAGGGAGACGCAACGGCAGGTCTTATTATTACAGGTGTCAATATCATCGGTGGTATCCTCATGGGTATGTTAAGACAGGGCATGGACATCAACTCAGCTCTTGATAAATATGTCATCCTGACAATCGGTGATGGACTTGTCAGCCAGATTCCTTCTTTGTTGATTTCTTTATCAACAGGTATTCTGGTAACGAAAGGCTCCAAGGAAGCAGACTTTGGTACAGTGCTTGTAAAACAGCTCTTTGGTCTGCCCAAAGTACTCTACATGGTAGGTGCGGTTTTGGTTTTCCTTGGTATCGTAACACCTTTGAACAATCTGATTTTCCTGCCCTTAGGTGGAATCTTCATTATCTGCGGCAGAATGATAGCCAACACGATAGAGACTGCGCAGATAGAGACACAGGCAGATACGGAAGAGGAATCGGCAGAAGAAATCAGGCGGCCTGAGAATGTGAATTCACTGTTACAGGTGGATCCGATTGAACTGGAATTTGGATATGGTATCATTCCACTGGCTGATGTGAATCAGGGTGGAGACCTTCTGGATCGTGTTGTTATGATCAGACGTCAGATCGCACTGGAACTTGGTACAGTTGTTCCTATTATTCGATTAAGAGATAATATCCAGTTAAATCCAAATCAATATATTATTAAGATAAAGGGCATTCAGGTCAGTGAAGGAGAGATCCTGTTTGACCATTATATGGCAATGAACCCCGGATTTGTCGAGGAAGAGATTTCCGGTATACCAACCTTTGAACCATCTTTCCATTTGCCGGCAATCTGGATTACAGAGAGTCAGAGAGAGAGAGCAGAGAGTGCAGGATATACAGTAGTAGATCCGCCTTCTATCATAGCAACACATTTGACAGAAATCATCAGACAGTATCTTGCAGAGCTTCTTACCAGACAGGATGTACAGAATCTGGTCAACAATGTCAAGGAATCCAATCCATCACTTGTGGAAGAGCTTGTGCCTAAGCTTCTGGGACTGGGTGACATTCAGAAGGTATTGCAGAATCTGTTAAAAGAAGGAATCTCTGTCAGAGACCTGGTTACTATTTTTGAAACACTTGCTGATCATGCAGCAACTACCAGAGATACGGATATACTGACTGAATATGTTCGACAGAGCCTGAAGAGGGCAATAACCAATAAATATTTCCCATCTAATGAAACCACCAGCGTGGTTACGCTGGATCCGAAGCTGGAGCAGGAGATCATGAGCAGTGTCAAACAGACAGAACAGGGTGCTTATCTTACTCTTGATCCGGACAAGACAAAGGCAATTATGGCTTCTGTTGAAACGGAAGTTGGCAAGCTGGAGAAGCTTGGCAAGAACCCTATCGTAATAACTTCTCCTATCGTCAGAATGTATTTCAAACGACTGACAGAAGATTATTACAAAGACCTCATAGTTGTTTCGTATAACGAAATAGATGCAAATGTAGAATTACAATCGGTAGGAATGGTGACGGCATAATGATTATTAAGAAATTTCAGGGGAAAACAAAGGAAGAAGCACTGGAGTGCGCTAAGAAGGAACTGGGCGAAGGCATTGTAGAAATGAATGTCAAAACAGTAAAAGCAAAAGGATTGCTTGGTGTCTTCAAAGGCACCAAGATAGAAGTAACTGTGGCAAAAGAGGAAGAAAACGAGAAGTATGGAATTGCATCAGCCAAAGCTCATAGCGAGAAGGAAGTTAAGGATGGCGTAGCGCTGTCTTTAAGTCAGGGCAAGATCATCCCGATGAAGCAGCCGGTTAAGGTGGCTGTAGGACAGGACATGGAAGCCACTTCTATGGAAGAAGCAAGAGCGATGGGACAGACTGTTGCAGATGTACTGTCCTCTTTCCCACAGACTATGAAGAATCAGCAGGCAGGAACAAGAGAAAATCATAATCAGCAGGCAGCACAGGAAGCCAAGATGGATGCAGGCAAGGGAACTGTATTAGAGGAGAAACTTGATACATTACAGAATCTGCTGGAGAAACAGTTGTCTGCACAGGAAGAGAAAAATACACAGAGTGAGAAAGCAAAGCAGGAAGAAAGTCAGCAGGAACAGGAAGAGAACCGTGCAAGAGTATCCTTCTTACGTCTGCTTTATAACAAACTGATTGATAATGAAGTCAATGAGAAATATGCAAATGAGATCATTGACGAGATAGATAAAAACTGCAAGCAGGACGTTACCATGGATTATATGCTGTCCGAGATATATCAGAGAATGATATTAAAGCTCGGCAAACCATATATGATGGAAGAAGGAACAGGACCCAAGGTTGTATTTTTTGTGGGACCTACAGGTGTAGGTAAGACGACTACCATTGCGAAGATAGCTTCTTCTTTCAGAGTTGAACAGAATAAGAAAGTAGCGCTTCTTACAGCAGATACATATCGTATTGCAGCAGCTGAGCAGTTACGGACTTATGCCAATATACTTGAAGTACCATTCAGAGTGGTATATACAGCACAGGAAATTTCACAGGCTATTGAAGATTTCAATGATTATGACTATGTTCTGGTAGATACTACAGGACATTCTCCTAATAATGAAGCGCAGAGAGAAGGAATGGCAGAACTGGTCAGCTCCGTTGAGACAACTGCACGTAAGGAAATATTCCTTGTTCTTTCAGCTTCTACCAAATATAGAGATTTGATGAAAATTGCCGACACCTATAAGGAGATCGCAGACTATAAACTTATTTTTACTAAACTTGATGAAACTTCTACCTTGGGCAATATTTATAACCTGAAGATGTATACAGGAGCACAGTTGTCCTATGTTACATACGGACAGAATGTACCTGACGACATCGAGTATTTTAATCCACAGTCTACTGTAAAGCAGTTACTCGGTGGTAAGCGTTAAAAGGAAGGAGTTAAAAGATATGGATCAGGCTGAACAGTTAAGAAATGTAATAAAATTAAATCCTGCTCCAAGACCACTTGCCAGGGTGATTACCGTAACAAGTGGTAAAGGTGGCGTTGGTAAATCAAATACAGCCATTAATCTTGCATGTCAATTCAGAAAGCTGGGTCAGAGAGTCATCATTCTTGACGCTGATTTCGGACTTGCTAATATTGAGATTATGTTTGGTACAGTTCCTAAACACAATTTATGTGATTTAATATATCAGGGCAAGAGTATTACCGATATCATAACCTGGGGACCTATGGATATCGGATTTATTTCAGGAGGATCTGGAATTGCAGGTTTATCCAACCTGAGTCGGGATTATCTGAATTATATTATACAGAATCTTGCCAGACTGGATGCTATCGCTGATGTGATTATCATTGATACCGGAGCTGGAATTTCAGATGCAGTACTGGATTTTCTGGTAGCAAGTGGGGAAATCCTTGTAGTTGCCACACCGGAACCCACATCAATCACGGATTCCTATTCACTGTTGAAAGCGTTGAACAGTCATCCGAGATATTCACGTGAAGAGTCAGGAATCAAGGTAATAGCCAATAAGGTGTCTTCCATAGAAGAAGGCGAGATCATGTTCAATAAATTAAATTCTGTAGTAAACAGATATTTAAAACTTCCAATTACCTATCTGGGTGCTATTCCACAGGATTCCCACCTGGAAGCAGCAGTTATGCAGCAGATGCCAGTCAGCATGCAGAGTCCGAATTCAAAGTCTGCCAAGGCATATGAAAAGATGGCATATACACTGATGGATAAGGAATATGATAGAACATTGACCAAGAGAGGTATGGCTGCGTTCTTTTCCCATATTGTAGCCGGCAATAAGAAAATGGGGTAACAGAAAGGCTGGGGGGATATGTATAGTTTTGGAGAAGCAAGAAAACTGGATCAGGAGGATTCTATGATAGAGAAATTCATTTCTCCGGGAGATAAACTGGAGATGAAATCCACAACAGATGTAAAACTGCCGGATGGCTCAGAAGGAGTCCGACTCTACAAGTCCACAGTTTATGATGTGTTGGATGATGGAAGAATAGAAATCGTAATGCCTATGGAGCAGAGCAAGCTTGTTCTGCTCCCGGTTGATGGAGAATACGAGGTCTGCTTCTTCTCACATGGAGGCATGTATCGTGCAAATGTACGCATTCTCGACAGAGATAAAATTAATAATACATATGTATTGATCGCTGAAATGATCACCAATCTGCATAAGTTCCAGCGAAGAGAATATTATCGCTTTAACTGTGTGATTGAGATGAAGATGAGAGAACTGAATAAAGCTGAGGTGGAGGCATTCAGTAAGAATCTTGGATATCTGATATCCGATGCAGATATGTTAAGAGGTGTTATTGTAGATATAAGCGGAGGGGGGCTCCGCTTTGTGTCACGTACACCATATCGTCAGGGCACTGTATTGTATCTGAAGTATAAACTGGAGATTGCAGACAAGGAAAAAGAATTCAACATGGCAGCAATGGTATTATCTTCAGAGCAGATACCAAATCGCGCGGATGAATATCAGAATCGTGTGAAATTTTTAAAGATGAATACCACAACACGGGAAGATATCATCAAGTACATTTTTAATGAAGAACGTAAAAACAGAAAAAATGGAAAAGGTTAATAAAAAGTATGACAATATCATTAAATGCACCAAAAAATAAGAAAAAAATATTGGTAGTTGATGACTCTGCACTCATGAGAAGAGTCATGTGTGATATAATCAACTCAGATGAACGATTTCAAGTGATTGAACAGGCAACAGATGGAGAAAAAGCATATGAGTTTCTGAAGAAAAACACCTATGATGGTGTGGTTCTTGATGTGAATATGCCAAAGATGGATGGTATTCAGCTCCTTCAGATGCTGCAGAAAGATAAGATAAGAGCTCGAATCATGATGGCCAGCACAGATACCAAAGAGGGTGCATCGGTCACTATGGAGGCACTGGAATTAGGTGCAATTGATTTCATTGAGAAACCAGCAAATATTCTCTATTTAAGAGGAAATGATTTTAAAACAAGATTTTTGGATATTCTCAAAGCGGTTGTATCGAGTCCACAGACCAATATTCCAAGGGAATCGGCAGTATCTATCAAGAAAAGTGAAGAAAGTACCCGTAAACTGGTTGATATTGTAAGAAAGACCACACCGGTAGTCCATGGACAGAAGCTTGTAGCAATTGCATGTTCTACAGGCGGTCCCAAAGCTTTGCAGAGTGTAATCCCAAGACTTCCGGCGGAGCTTGCAGCACCTGTACTGATTGTACAGCATATGCCTCAAGGCTTTACACAATCATTAGCGGAAAGACTGAATTCACTGAGTAAAATTAAAGTAAAAGAAGCAGCAGAAGGGGATATACTGGAGAATGGAGTTGTATACATCGCACGTGGGGGTAAACATATGAATGTAGATACCCGCGGAGGGAAATGTACAATCCGTTATTCAGATGAACCACCCAGAGAGGGCGTTAAGCCTTGTGCCAATTATATGTATGAATCACTGAAGACGAGTCCTTATTCCCAGATTGTATGTGTTGTACTTACAGGAATGGGAGCAGATGGAACCAAAGGAATCGTGAATTTGGAAACTGCAAAAAAGATACACGTCATTGCGCAGGATGAAGCAACATCCACAGTATATGGAATGCCGAAAAGTATAGCAGCAGCAGGTTTAGTCAATCAGGTAGTCGGTTTGGATGACGTGGCCCAGGAAATAATAATGAATGTGGGGGTCAAGTAGAATGGACACAAGTCAATATCTTGAGATTTTCCTTGATGAAACAAAGGAACATTTACAGAACCTGAATACACAGATTCTGGAACTGGAACAGGAACCAGAGAACATGGATACTATCAATGAAATATTCCGTGCGGCACATTCCCTGAAAGGAATGGCTGGAACCATGGGATATAAGCGTATGCAGAATCTTACGCATGATATGGAGAATGTGTTCTCAGAAGTCAGAAATGGCACAATTAAAGTACAGCCGGAAATGATAGATATCCTTTTCAACTGTCTGGACGCTCTGGAAGAGTATCTGGCTAATATCCAGCAGACAACAGAAGAAGGAACAAATGATAATGCAGAATTGATCAAATCCTTAAATGATATGCTCAATAAGGAAGAAAAAGAAGCCAAAGCAGAGAAAGAGGCTCCCGTTGCTGCAACAGCACCTGCTGCAGAGAGTACTTCCGGTAATGAGAAAGAAAAGTGGAGAGAGATTAAACTGAATGATACGGAACGTATGCTGGTTGATAAAGCACACGGTGAGAAGCTTAATGTGTTTGGCATTACAGTATATGTAGATGAGTCCTGCGTTCTGAAGGCAGCAAGAGCTTTCCTTGTATTCAAGGCATTGGAGAAATTAGGAGAAGTCATCGTATCTGTTCCTACAGCTCAGGATATTGAAGATGAGAAATTTGATCTTACATTCAGTCTGATCTTTATTTCAGGCAATACCAAAGATGAAGTAATTGCTGCAATTAAGAGCGTATCCGAAATCGCAGAAGTATATTGCGAAGAATATCAGATGACAGCAGCTCCTGAAGAAAAAGCAAAAGAAGAAGCTGCACAGGAACCAGCACCTGCTCAGCCGGAAGAAAAACAGGAACAGCCTGCAGCAACTACAACAGCACCGGCAACTACAACACAGGCTAAGCCCGCAACAGCACAACCTGCAGCTCCTGCAAAACAGGAAGCTAAAAAGGCAATATCCAAGCCTGTAGTGAACAGAACTGTCAGAGTTGATATTGAGAAGCTGGATAATCTGATGAACCTGGTATCAGAGCTGATTATTGCAAAGAACTCTCTGGTAGCCGCTACTATGGCACAGGGCAGTGACAATAACAGTAATGTAAATGAACAGATCGAATATCTGGAGAGCGTTACTACCAATATTCATGAATCTGTTATGAAGGTACGAATGGTGCCTATCGAAAGCATTGTCAGCAAGTTCCCGAGAATGATCCGTGATTTATCCAAGAAGCTGGATAAGAAAATGGAACTGTATATGACTGGTGAAGATACAGAACTTGACAGAACTGTAGTAGATGAAATCGGAGATCCTCTGATGCATATGCTGCGAAATTCAGCAGACCATGGACTTGAACCAAATGATGTCAGAGTTGCAAAAGGCAAACCTGAAGTCGGATCTATTTTCCTGGATGCATATCAGGATGGCAACAACGTAGTAATTGAAGTCAGAGATGATGGTGCCGGTATTGATACAGAGGCAGTTAAGGCAAAAGCTATCGAACGTGGTACGATTACAGCAGAGCAGGCAGAATCCATGACAGAGAAGGAGGTCATTGATCTGTTATTCCTTCCAAGCTTCTCTACTGCTAAGAAAGTTACAGATGTATCCGGACGTGGAGTTGGTCTTGATGTTGTAAAATCAAAGATTGAATCTTTAAGTGGTGAAGTAGAAGTTAAGACCAAGCTTGGCGAAGGAAGTACTTTCATTGTCAGACTTCCATTGACACTGGCTATTATACAGGCATTAATGGTAGTAATTGGAAATGAGAAATATGCAATTTCTCTTGGCTCCATTCAGACAATAGAAGATATTTCTCCAGAAGATATTAAACTGGTACAGGCAAAAGAAGTAATCCATATCAGAGGAACTGTAATTCCTATTATCCGTATGAACAAGATCCTTGATATCGAATCCAGCAATACCGATAATAACAAGAACCTTACAGTCATCATTGTTAAGAAGGGTGATAAACAGGCAGGACTTGTTGTAGATGAATTGATTGGACAGCAGGAAATTGTTATCAAATCTATGGGCAAGTACATCAAAGTGCCGAAGATGATAAGTGGTGCAACAATTCTTGGAAACGGTGAAGTAGCACTGATTCTGGATGCTAACGCACTGATTTAGAAGCAGATCATGGTTTGAGGAAAGGTATGGTTAGAGTATGGATGAATTAAAGACTATGGATGAACAGCAGCGCCTTGAAAGCCTGAATCGTCCTGTTGAATATGATACGACCCAGTACATTGTAACTCAGCTGGGAGATGAACAGTATGGTATTGATATCAAATATATATCAACAATTGTCAGAATGCAGATGATTACAAGAGTACCAAAAGTAGCAGATTATATTAAAGGTGTAATCAATTTGAGAGGTGTTGTAATCCCTATTATCAGCCTGAGACTGAAGATGGGACTCCCTGAAGATGAGATTACAAAGAAGACCAGAATTATTATTCTGAATATTGATCAGCACGAATCTATAGGTGTTCTTGTTGATGAAGTGAAAGAAGTAGTCACTCTTGATGAAGAGCATGTAGAACGTGTTTCCTATGACAAGGATGAGAAGGCTAAATTCCTGATGGGAGTAGGTAAATACGATGATAAGCTGATTTCCTTACTGAACATTGACACAGTCCTTGCAGAAAACGAAGGATAATAAGTCTTTTCCAAAAGACAGGAGCTTGGTATATGACAGATAATATGAGTTTTGAAAAAGTCTCACAGGAATATTATGATGTATTAAAGGAACTTGGAAACATCGGGGCAGGCAACGCAACAACGGCGCTTGCCCAGATGCTTCAGTGCAAAGTAGATATGAAGGTTCCACAGGTCAGACTTCTGAACTTCAATGAAGTCGGAGAAGTCATGGGCGGTGAAGAACAGATAGTTGCAGGTATTTATCTGGCGGTAGAGGGAGATATCACCGGCAGTATGATGTTTATTCTGGAGCAGGAAGCAGCCAAAAGTCTTGTTGAGAAACTGATGGGTATGCCTTTACAGGATGGATTGGATGAAATGGGAATTTCAGCTTTAAAAGAGATAGGAAATATCATTACAGGTGCATATCTTAACTCTTTGTCACAGCTGACCAATCTTAAAATGGTGCCTTCTGTACCAGACCTGAGTATTGACATGTTAAATGCTATTCTCAGTGTTCCTGCGATTGAATTTGGTATTATGGGAGACAAGATTCTGCTGATCCAGACACAGTTTACAGATGAAGTGGATTTGAACGGATACTTTATCCTGCTTCCGGATCTTGATTCTTATGCAAAGATTCTAAAGGCACTTGGATTATAAGGAATTGCACATAGAAAAGAGGCAAAAACCATGAGTGAAATCATAAAAGTTGGAATGGCCGATTTAAATGTGTGCAAGAGTCCTGATGGCATTACAACTTTGGGGTTAGGTTCCTGTGTGGGGGTAGCAATCAGAGATCCGATAACCAAAGTAGGTGGGCTGGCACATGTTATGTTGCCGGACAGTACGCAGATCGAGAACAATTCCAATAGATATAAATTTGCCGACACAGGCATTGAAGATCTGGTGAAGAAGATTATTGCACTTGGTGGTAATAAGTCCCGTCTGGAAGCAAAGATCGCGGGAGGAGCACAGATGTTTGCTTTCCAGAATAAATCTGATATGGTGCGTGTTGGAGAACGTAACGTGGAAGCAAGTAAAAAGAAATTAAAACAGCTTGGCATTCCACTCAAGGCAGAAGATACCGGATTGAATTATGGTCGTACGGTAATTTTTTATCCAGAGACCGGTAAATTCATAATAAGGTCAGCCGGCAAGCCGGAGAAAACGATATAAAAGGGGAATGTAGTAATGGAGAATAAGGTAAAACTTATTACGCCGTTTCTGATGCTTCTTGCAGGTGCTATAGCGTCTATTATTATGTATATCAGGCATTTTGACCTGTTCACCATGTTATGGGTATTACTTCTTGTACTTGTAATTTTTTACGTTATAGGAGACATTGTAAGATACATCTATGAATCAATCAGACCCAGAATCATTCCTGATATGGATGAAGATTTTGACAGTGAGTCTGATTTTGACAGTGTTATAACAAAAGAAAACGAAACAGAAGATACAGACAGCTCAGAGCAACAGGAACAACCAACTGCCCAGGAAACAGATGAAGAGGAAGGACAATCTGAAATGGCAGATGCTTCCGAAGAGGAAGGTTATACAGACGAGAATCTTGACTAGAAGTAAAGTGGGGTAAAGCGATGAACGAGGCAGCACGTAAGAGACTTTGGGAGGATTATACCAGACAAAGAACAGCAGAAATAAGAGAGAAGATCATCCTTGAATATGCACCATTGGTAAAAGTCGTGGCTGGTCGATTGAGCATGTATCTTGGATACAGCGTAGAATATGACGATATGGTCAGTTATGGAGTTTTCGGACTGATTGATGCCATAGACAAATTCGATACAACCAAAGAAGTCAAGTTTGAAACATATGCGAGTCTGAGAATCCGGGGGGCTATTTTAGACCAGATACGTAAAATGGACTGGATTCCCAGAACAATCAGACAGAGACAGAAGCAGATGGATACTGTCATGAAGGAGATTGAGCAGAGAACAGGACGGGAAGCTACAGATGAAGAAGTAGCAGCCGGTCTTGGAATTTCTCCTGATGAATTTCTTGAGTGGCAGACACAGCTCAAAGCCAACAATATAATCTCGCTGAATGAATATGTTGAACAGGGAAGTGATATATCTTCCGAGAAAAGTCCTGCAGGCAGTTATGAGATGCCGGAGGCTGTTGTGGAGAAGAGCGAATTAAAAGAAATGCTGGAAGAGGCACTGGAGCTTTTGACGGAAAAGGAGAAAAAAGTAGTTTTATTATATTATTATGAAGACCTTACCTTGAAAGAAATCAGCCGTGTACTTGAAGTATCAGAATCCAGAATTTCTCAATTACATACAAAAGCACTGCAAAAAATGAAAACAAAAATGGGCAATTATATAGGCATATTAAATATGTGAAAGGGAAGGTGCATATGAACGGATATTTTCAGATCGCAGTGAATGAACAGGGAACGAGTGTCTGCCTGATACCACCGACAGATGGTGGTGAGAAGATACAGGTCAACGAATTGAAATCGTATCTTGAGCGGATTGGCGTTCCCTATAATGTTATGGCAATCAACTCTGCCCTATATCAGTTAAAGGAAGAGGAGGTTGTCCTTTTTTTAAATTCAGTAAAAATACCTGCAGTAGATGAGAAATGTGAAATATATGTCATGGGTGATAAAATGTCGGCAGTACTTAGACTCTATCCGGCAAGTGCCGGTGGAGCAGGCATTACCGAAGAACAGATCATGGAACAGCTCAAGCAGGACAAAATCCAATATGGAATTGATAAGGATGCGATTCATGATGCACTTTCTCACAAAAAGTACTGTACAAATATTATAATTGCAAAAGGTAAGTTGCCAACTGCCGGTAAGGATGCTACAATTAATTATTATTTTGATACAAGTGTGGACGCAAGACCTGAATTAAAAGAGGACGGAAGCGTTGACTTTTTTAAGCTGAATCTGTTGCACCACTGTACAAAAGGACAGGTGCTTGCTGAGATTATCCCTGAAGAAAAAGGTGAAGACGGAGTAGATATCTTTGGAGCTGTTACTGCAGCAAGGGAAGTGAAAAAGGCATCTTTTAATCATGGAAGAAATCTGGAGATTTCAGAAGACGGACATAAACTGCTCAGCATGGTGGATGGACATGTCTCAATGGTAGAAGGTGCGGTATTTGTTTCAGATGTATACAGTGTTGATGATGTCAGTACGTCTACCGGCAACATTGAGTATCATGGTAATATAGAAGTAAAAGGCAATGTATGTGAGAATTTCAGCGTCAAGACAGAGGGTAATGTATTTGTAAATGGCGTTGTAGAAGGTGCTGTGATTGAAGCCGGCGGAGATATTGTCATTGCCAGAGGCATGCACGGACAGAATAAAGGCAAGCTGGTCGCAGGAGGAAATATTATTGCAAAATTCCTGTCCGCAGCAGAAGTAACTGCCCATGGCTTTGTAGAGGCAGAACAGATATTGAATTCCAAAGTTGTAGCGGGAACAGAAGTACATGCAGAAGCCGGCAAAGGACTCATCAGCGGTGGCAGAGTTATAGCAAGTAAAGCAGTGAATGTCAAGAATGCAGGTTCTCCTATGGGAACAGCGACAATCATTGAAGTGGGCAGTGATCCGGAGACTAAGAAGAGACAGGCTATACTGAATAAGAGTGTAGGTGAAAGATCCAAATCTATCAGCCAGATGCGCCAGGTACTTGAAAATACTGCGATGAAAATCAAATCAGGAGCAAAAATGACTCCAGACCAGATCAAGAACATGAAACTTCTTCAGCAGCAGTATGCAGAATCCCAGGAGAAACTGCAGAAAGAACTGGCTGAACTTGCACAGCTGGATGAAAGTCTGAAGTATGATGATAATGCACATATTGACATAGGTGGTACAATGTATCAGGGAGTAGCAGTTGCAATATCAGGAGCTACATTGACTGTCAAAAATGAATATACATATTGTAGATTAGTCAAGAAAGGGGCAGATATTACATCTACGAATCTGTAGATTATTGTATATGAGGGGAGGAACAATATGGCAATCAGTCCGATTATTCTGAATGGGACGATTCAGCAGACACAGGATGTTTTGCAGAATCAGACGAAGGAGACACATAAGGCAATGCTCGATCAGGGTAATATATTTGCCCAGGAAGTGAAACAGGAGCATCAGAAAGCAAAACAAGTCGTTCATTCTGAAAATTCACAATTTAAAGAAGAACGTTTTGATGCCAAGGAGAAAAGTAAGGGAAGCTACCAGGGAAATGGTGGCAGACGCAGAAATTCCAAACAGGCAGATGGACGTGTAGTTGTGAAACCAGAGGGCGGTTTTGATATTAAGATTTAATTATTTACAAATGGGAGTTAAGTGAAATGAATTGGATGGAAGCAGCATTACTTGTATTAGGAATTGGGGCATTCGTGGCAAGCTTCTGCCTGCCGGAGAAGAATAAAAAGGAAGAGAATTCTGCCGGCAGTATTGATCCTGAAGTGATCCGAAATCTTATTAACAAAGAGATGGAGGATGCAAAAACAAAAGTAACTGAGGTTGTGGATGAGACACTTGAGTATGCCGTAGAGAAGACAGAACGTGCATCAGAGAGAATTTCTAATGAGAAGATTATGGCAATCAATGAATACTCAGAGACTGTTCTTGCAGATATGAATAAAACACATCAGGAGATCATGTTCCTTTATGATATGCTCAATGACAAGCATAAGAATCTGAAGGAAACAGTGCAACAGGTCGATAAGGCGGCAAAAGAAGCAGAGGAAAAGGCGAATGCTGCAGCTACAGCACTGGCAGCTACATCTGCGGAAGAACCAAAAGCTGAGAAGAAGACACAGGAACCGGTCAAAACACCGGCTAAGAAAAGTAAGACCAGTAAACCGGCTCAGGAGAAGCGTAAAGATAAAGATCAGCATATCACCCTGGATATGCTGGAGTCTGTATTGCCTAAGGAACAGCTGGCTCAGCTTGAAATAAAAGAAGATAAAAAGAAAAATGAACCGGAGCAGTTCCAGGCATTACAGCCGGATAAACTTCCAGAAATAAAAGAATTTTCTTTTGCAGAGCAGGCACCTCATATAGAAAGACCACAGAATCAGGAAAGTCAGGCTGCCAATCTGGAAAATACGGTATCTGCAAAAAAAGATACCCCCGTTGAGGAAAAAGAAGAATCCCTACCGGAGAATAATAATGACAAAATACTTCGATTACATAAGCAGGGAATGTCCAGTGTGGATATTGCAAAGGAATTGGGACTTGGTGTAGGTGAAGTAAAACTGGTAATTAATCTGTTCAAAGGCGCTTGATCAGGGAAACGGGGATATATAAGATGAAATTAAAATATTATTTAAGAGGGCTGGGCATAGGTATTGTTGTAACAGCTTTGTTAATGGGATACAGTAATAAGAATCGTGCAGCAGAACCGAAAGCAGAGGTCGCAACAGAAGAAACAGCAGGAGATCTGCTGGCGGATCGAAACGGGGAGGCAACAACAGAAGAGGTTATTGAACAGAGCACTGTAGAGAACGTAACGGTAGAGACTGATTCAGCAGAAACTTCAGAAGAAGAAACCTCACAGGAGGAGACCGCATCTGAATTGGAAAGTTCAACACAGGAAGCAGAAACAATAACGGAGACAGAAAGCGTTACAGAGACTGAGACAGAATCCGTTCAGACAGAAGAAACAACAGATAAGAAAGAACAGACGCAGAGCAGTATGGAAGCTGACGCAGGGAATGCTCTGCTACAGACTACGATAGAGATTAATATCGTAAGAGGAGACGACTCCGGGACAGTAGCCCGTAAACTGCAGAATGCAGGAATGGTCGAAAGCGCAACAGAATATGATGCATATCTTATGCAGCATGGATATGACAAGAAAATCCGTGTAGGTAAAGTAGAGATACCTGTAGATGCTACCTGGCAGGAAATCGCAGAGTACATATCCGGCAAACGATAAAAAGAATAAGAATTTACAAAACCTCTTGCAAAAGAGGTTTTTGTATGCTAAAATGCAAATGTTGTGACTGTGTAAAGACATAGCACATAAGTAAATAAACTATTCACGTATGCTGATTCATGGCCCATTGCCCCGCTCAGGGTGGCACATGAAGGTGAGGCAGACGGAAGGTGCGGTATACCGCAGAAAATGGAGGTAAAGACATGAGCGTTATTTCAATGAAGCAGTTATTAGAGGCAGGTGTTCATTTTGGACATCAGACAAGAAGATGGAACCCTAAGATGGCTCCTTACATCTTCACAGAGAGAAATGGTATCTATATCATAGACTTACAGAAGTCTGTAGTTAAGGTTGATGAAGCTTACAAGGCAGTAGCTGATATCGCTGCACAGGGCGGTACAATCCTTTTTGTAGGTACTAAGAAGCAGGCTCAGGATGCAGTTCAGACAGAAGCAGAGCGTTGCGGTATGTTCTATGTTAATGAGAGATGGCTTGGCGGTATGCTTACTAACTTCAAGACAATCCAGAGCAGAATTGCAAGACTTAAGGAAATCGAGACAATGCAGGAAGATGGAACATTTGATGTTCTTCCTAAGAAGGAAGTTATCAACCTTAAGAAGGAACTTGAGAAGCTTCAGAAGAACCTTGGTGGTATCAAGGAAATGAAGAGACTTCCAGATGCAATCTTCATCGTTGATCCTAAGAAGGAAAGAATCTGTGTTCAGGAAGCACATGCACTTGGTATCAAGTTAATCGGTATTGCAGATACAAACTGTGATCCAGATGAATTAGATTATGTAATCCCTGGTAATGATGATGCTATTAGAGCTGTTAAGTTAATCGTTGCTAAGATGGCAGATGCAGTTATCGAAGCTAATCAGGGTGAAGAAGCAGCTCCAGCTGTAGAGGAAGAAGTAGCTGAGGAAGCTTAATATTTAAGTATTGACTTAAGTTTATGTATGCTTCAGCCTGACATATTATCAGGTTGAAGCATTTTTAAAATTATTTTTATTGGAGGATAATATAATGGCAGCAGTTACAGCAGCAATGGTTAAGGAACTTAGAGAGTCTACTGGCGCAGGTATGATGGAGTGTAAGAAGGCTCTTACAGAGACAGATGGTGATATGGAAGCAGCTGTTGATGTTCTTAGAAAGAGCGGAGCAGCTAAGGTTGAGAAGAAGGCAGGAAGAATTGCAGCAGAAGGTATTACAAGAGTTGCATCTGAAGGCAATACAGCAGTTGTAGTAGAAGTTAATTCAGAGACAGATTTCGTGGCTAAGAATGCTACATTCCAGGAATTTGTACAGGCTGTTGCTGACAAGGCACTTAAGGCTTCAGTTGATAAGGCTGGAGATGGCGAAGATGTATGCGCTATCCTTGATATGCAGTCAGAACTTGAAGAGAAGACTCTTACAATCGGCGAGAAGCTTTCTATCAGAAGATTCCAGAAGATTACAGGTGACTGTGTAGCTTCATATATTCACGGTGGAGGAAGAATTGGTGTTCTTGTTGCAGCAGATGGCGCTTCTAATGATGCAATCAAGGAAGCACTTACTAACGTAGCAATGCAGATTGCAGCTATGAACCCACAGTACCTTAGCAGAAACGATATGTCAGCAGATGAACTTGCTAAGTTAAGAGAGATTACAGAGAAGAGTGCATTAAATGATCCAGCTTCTCTTCCAAAGCCAATCTTAAACAAGTTAATTGATAAGGCTATTAATGATAAGGTATGGAGCGATGCTGATATTGCAACATACGAAGAGCATAAGAGCAACATGCAGTACTTATTCAACTTCCTTTCAAAGGAAGCAGCTGCACAGTTAGCAGAGCTTGCATTAGCTGATGAGGCTAATATCGTAGCAGATAAGATCTTTAATGGATTAGTAGAAGGTCGTGTATCTAAGCAGCTTAAGGAAATCTGCCTTATGGATCAGGTTTATGTTAAGGCTGAGGATGGAAAGCAGTCAGTTGCTAAGTACCTTGCAGAAGTTGCTAAGGCTAATGGTGCTTTCACAGTTAAGGGATATGTTCGTTTTGAGACTGGTGAAGGTCTTGAGAAGAAGAACGAAGATTTTGCAGCAGAAGTTGCAGCTCAGTTACAGTAATATTTAATTATAATATACGGTGAGTATTAAAAATCCTCCGGAGTTTATATAAGACTCTGGAGGTTTTTTTAGAATGATATTATAACAAAATGTTGTCATAAGACTTCTAAATTTGTCGTGCATATGCTATAATCTTATCAAACTGTGATATTGTGTAAAACTGCAGTATACGATATGGAGGATAATTTGATGGGATTATTTTTTAAAGATTTGAAAGATGATTTATCAGAATCAGTCAATAATTTACCAGATGATACTAATAAGGCATCTGATGACTCAGATGATGTAATGGTAAATACATTAGATGATCCTGAACTTGCCAAGATGGCAGAGGCTTTCAAGATGGAAGCACAGGAATATGATATGTCAGAAGATACTTCTTCCCCAGAAACAGATATGGGAAATGTGTCTGATAAAGATGAGACAAAAGAAGATATAAAGAATGCAGCAGAGAATCCTGAATATATAGCTGATGAGACTGCAGTTATTACGGAGGGACTTTCAATAAAGGGAGATCTTGACTCATTAGGTTCTATTGATTTATTTGGTACAGTAGAAGGTAATGTTACATGCAGAGGAAAACTTACAGTAAGCGGTTCTATTACAGGAAGTTCTAAAGCTAACGAATTTTTTGCGAATGACGCACAGGTTGATGGCGATATAGAGGCAAAAGGTGCTGTAAAGATTGGACAGGGAACTGTAGTTGTAGGTAATATAACTGCTACATCTGCGGTTATTGGTGGAGCTGTTAAGGGCGATATAGATGTACATGGACCTGTGATAATTGATTCATCTGCTATAATTTCTGGAGATATTAAGTCAAAGTCAGTACAGATTAATAATGGAGCAACAATTGACGGACGCTGCTCACAGTGTTATGCGGATGTTAATATGGAAAGTATATTTGACATTAAAGGAAAAAAGAATAAATAACTGGAGGCACGTATGGATAACATTAAAAGAGTAATACTTAAACTTAGTGGTGAGGCTCTTGCTAAGAAAGAGGGCGGCTACAATGATGAGCTTATAGAGAATATTGCTAATCAGGTTAAGACAATAGTTAATAAAGGAACAGATGTTGGTGTAGTTATTGGTGGTGGTAACTACTGGAGAGGCCGTTCTAATGATAATATTGACAGAACTAAGGCTGACCAGATAGGTATGCTTGCAACAATTATGAACTGTATATATGTTTCAGAGATATTCCGTTCACAGGGACTTAAGACTAATATTCTTACACCATTCGAATGTGGAAGCATGACAAAGCTTTTCTCTAAGGACAGAGCTAATAAGTATTTTGAGAAAGGCATGGTTGTATTCTTTGCAGGAGGAACAGGTCATCCATATTTCTCAACAGATACAGGTATTGTATTAAGAGCTATTGAGCTTGATGCAGATGCTATTCTTCTTGCTAAGGCGATTGATGGAATATATGACAGCGATCCTAAGCTAAATCCAGAGGCTAAGAAGTATGATACAATCTCAATCAACGAAGTTGTTGAGAAGAAGCTTGGAGTTATTGATATGACAGCTTCAGTTATGTGTATGGAGAATAAGATGCCTCTTATGGTATTCGGACTCGAAGAAGAGAACAGCATAGTTAATGCTTTATCAGGAAAGTTTAATGGAACAGTAGTAACTGTTGATTAATATAATATTAATGGAGGATTTTATGGAAAATATTAAAGATATTGAAGGAAGAATGCAGAAGTCAGTTGACAACTTAAAGGAAGAATATGTAACAATAAGAGCCGGAAGAGCTAATCCACATATTCTTGACAGATTAAGAGTTGATTATTATGGAACACCTACACCAATCCAGCAGGTTGCCAATGTTTCTGTACCAGAAGCAAGAATGATTCAGATTCAGCCTTGGGAAGCAAGCCTTATTAAGGATATTGAGAAAGCAATTCTTGTATCAGATTTAGGACTTACACCTAACAATGATGGTAAGACAATCAGACTTGTGTTCCCTGAATTAACAGAAGACAGAAGAAAAGAACTTGCTAAGGATATCAAGAAGAAAGGTGATAATGCCAAGGTTGCTATCCGTAATATCAGAAGAGATGCCAACGATGCAATAAAGAAAGAGAACAAGGCAGGAGATATCTCTGATGATGAAGCTAAGAATTCAGAGGATGAAATTCAGAAGATTACTGATAAGTATATTGCTATGATTGATAGTGCTATAGATGATAAGACGAAAGAGATACTTACAGTTTAAGAAAATGTCAGGGCTGTTGGATATTTTACAACAGCCTTTTTGTAATTGAATGAATTGCGAGAGGAATCATAGATATGGATACATTTAACGAGAGTCTCGGATTAAAGATTCCGGGGCATGTTGCCGTTATTCTTGATGGTAATGGAAGATGGGCTAAGAAAAGACATCTCCCAAGAACAATGGGACATGTGCAGGGAAGCAAAGTTGTTGAAGATATGCTTTATGTCGTAGATGAGCTTGGTGTAAAGTATTTTACTGTATATGCTTTTTCAACAGAGAACTGGAAACGTTCAACAGAAGAAGTAAGTACTCTTATGGGAATCTTAAGAACTTATCTTAAGGATTGTGTTAAGAAATCCATGAAGAATAATGTGCGATGCAGGGTTATTGGAAGAAAAGATGAACTCAGCCAGGATATTATAGACAGTATCAATAATCTTGAAGAGAAAACCAAGAATAATACAGGGCTTAATTTTACTATAGCCATTAATTATGGTGGAAGAGATGAGATAACAAGAGCGGTAAGAAAGATTGCCGGCAAGGTATCAGAAGGAAGTCTTAAGCCTGAAGATATAGATGAAGATACAATAAGTAATAATCTTGATACTTGGGAATTGCCAGATCCAGATTTACTTATAAGAACAAGCGGTGAGCAGAGATTATCTAATTATCTGTGCTGGCAGCTTGCTTATACAGAATTTTATTTCACAGATATTTATTGGCCTGATTTTGACAGGGAAGAACTTATTAAAGCATTTGAGAAATATAATAAGACGGAAAGAAGATTCGGCGGAGTTAAGGAGGAGTAGATTATGCGTACAAGAATTATGAGCGGAGCTGTGCTCATAGTCATACTTTTCACATGCCTGTATTTTGGAGGCTGGGTTACATTCGGGTTCAGTCTGTTTATTTCACTTGTTGGAATGTATGAGCTTATTAAAGTTAAGAAGCTTGAGAAGACAGGACTGGCAGTTGTAGGATATATAGCGGCAATTACTTATTATTTTATTCTTTTGCTTAATGATCCGGCATATATTTTACTGCTTCTTGTAGCTTCATGCATACTTATGATGTCAGTATATGTATTTACATTTCCAAAATATAAGACAGAAGATGTTATGTGGGTATTCTTCAGTATAGTGTATGTTGCTGTAACACTTTCTTATATCTATCAGGTAAGAATGCTGCAGGACGGAATATATATCGTATGGCTTATATTCGTGTCTTCATGGGGCAATGATACATGTGCATATTTCACAGGTGTATTTCTTGGAAAGCATAAGATGACTCCAAAGCTTTCACCTAAGAAGACTTACGAGGGCGCAATAGGTGGAGTTGTCGGTGCGACACTTCTTGGCTTTGGATATGGATTTGCCATAAGCTCTAAGATGTCAGATGTAATTGTACATCCTGTATATACATTTGCAATAGCCAGCTTCATAGGTGCATTCCTGTCTATATTCGGAGACTTGGCTGCATCTGCTATTAAGAGAAATCATGATGTGAAAGACTATGGAAAGTTAATACCGGGACATGGTGGAATTATGGACAGATTCGACAGTGCAATATTCACGGCACCTGTTGTTTACTGGGCAATAGAGGTTATTAACAAAGTCTTTGGAGGTTGATAATGAAGAACGTTTCGATACTTGGTTCAACTGGTTCAATTGGAACACAGACATTAGATGTTATTAGAAGAAATGCTGATATTAACGTAGTTGCACTTGCAGCGGGCACAAGGGTTGCTGACCTTGCAGAACAGGTCCGTGAATTCAAGCCACAGCTTGTATGTATAGGTAAAGAAGAACTTGTTTCAGAGTTAAAGACTCTTATCGGTGATATGGATGTTAAGATTGTAAGTGGTGACGAAGGTCTTATTGAGGCTGCAACAATTGAGAGTGCAGAAATTGTTGTCACAGCGGTTGTAGGTATGATGGGAATTACACCTACAGTTGAAGCTATCAAAGCACATAAGGACATTGCACTTGCCAATAAAGAGACACTTGTGTGTGCTGGTCATATTTTTATGAGTCTTGCTAAGGAATGCAATGTTAATATATATCCTGTTGACAGCGAACATTCAGCAATATTCCAGTGCCTTAACGGTGAGAACCGTGGTGAGATAGAGAAGATTCTTCTTACAGCTTCTGGTGGTCCATTCAGAGGAAAGAAAAGAGCTGACCTTGAAAATGTACAGTTAGAGGATGCACTTAAGCATCCTAACTGGGCTATGGGACGCAAGATAACAATAGATTCTTCTACTATGGTTAATAAAGGGCTTGAGGTGATGGAGGCACAGTGGCTTTTTGGAGTACCTGCCGAGAAGGTTCAGGTTATAGTCCAGCCACAGAGCATAATCCATTCAATGGTTGAATTCAAGGATGGAGCTGTTATGGCACAGCTTGGAAGTCCTGATATGAGACTTCCTATACAGTATGCTCTTTATTATCCTGAAAGAAGAGAGCTTAATACAGAAAGACTTGATTTCTATGAACTGGCTAAGATTACATTTGAAAAGCCGGATATGGAGACTTTCAAGGGACTTAAGCTTGCTTACGAGGCAGCAGCACGCGGGGGAAATATCCCGACTGCACTTAATGCAGCTAACGAAGTAGCTGTAGCAAGATTTTTAGACAGAAAGATAAAATATCTGGATATTCCGGATATTATAGAATACGCCATGAATGAAGTGGATTATATCAATAATCCAACAGTAGAGCAGATTCTCTCTACACAGAAGATAGTAACAGACATGATAGAAAGCAGGTGGTAGGAGTTGGTTCTTAATGTTATTCTGGCGATTCTTGTACTTAGTATAATTGTTATTGTCCATGAATTCGGACATTTTATAATAGCTAAGGCTAATGGCATAACTGTAGTTGAATTCTCAATCGGATTCGGACCGAAGCTGATACATTTCAGAAAAGGTGAGACGGAATATTGTATTAAAGCACTTCCTTTTGGTGGTGCATGTACGATGCTTGGTGATGAGTTTCTTGAGATGAGTGTTATACAGTCAGAAGAAGATGATGACGAAGAGCTTACGGATGAAGAGAAGGAAGCTAAGAAAAGGAAGCTTGCTATTGAAAATGGCTATGACATGGAAAAGTCATTTGCAAGCAAATCGGTCTGGGCAAGGATTGCTGTTATAGCAGCAGGACCGGTATTTAATTTCCTTCTTGCTTTCGTGTGTGCTGTAGTTATTGTCGGAAGTCTTGGTTATGATCCATGTGACATTGACGTTGTTAAAGATAATTCGCCAGCCACAGAGGCAGGGCTTCAGGAAGGCGATGTCATAACTAAGGTTAATGGACACAAGGTAACATTTTACAGGGATTTTTATTTCTACAGGGCTTATAATGCAGATAAGACTCTTAATATAACATTTACAAGAGACGGTGAAAAGATGACAACAACTGTTACTCCGCAGCATATTAAGCAGCAGAAGTATCAGGTTGGAATTATGATGAATGAGAATTGTCTCATAAGTTCTGTTACCAAGGATTCTCCGGCTGAAAAGGCGGGACTTAAAGCTAATGATGTTATCAAAGCAGTTGATGGTACTGCAATGGAGAATAGTTCCAATGTGACAGAAGCTATTACATCAAGCGGCGGCAATAAGGTTGTATTCACGGTTGCAAGAGATGGAAAAAATGTTGATGTGACAGTTGAGCCTAAGATGGTTGAAGTTGAAAGCTATGATACAGGCTTTGTTGTATATGGAGACAGAGTAAAGACTTCTCCTATTGGTACGCTTAAGTATTCAGTGGAGGAAGTCGGATACAGTGTCAAGACTGTAATTCAGAGTCTTGGAATGTTATTTACAGGAAAGATTGGGTTTGATTCATTGTTAGGACCAGTTGGAACTGTCAGCACAATGAGTGAGATTGTTGAAGAAAGTAAGGCAGATGGTGCATTTTATGTATTCCTTAATCTTATGAATCTTGCAGCACTTATCAGTGCCAACTTAGGAGTTATGAATCTATTGCCAATTCCGGCACTTGACGGAGGAAGGCTTGTATTCCTTATAATAGAGGCATTAAGAGGCAAGCCGGTTAAGAGAGAACATGAGGGAATTGTCAATTTCATAGGTATGATACTTCTTGTCATACTTATGGTTGTTGTATTGTTTAAAGATATAATGGCATTGTTCTAATACAGAAAGGACACAGGGGTTATGTACAGAGATAATACTAAAGTTGTTAAGATAGGAAACCGCATGATTGGCGGTGGCAATCCTATTCTTATACAGTCAATGACTAATACACATACGGAAGATGTTGAGGCTACGGTTGCACAGATTAAGGCACTTACCAAAGCCGGTTGTGAAATAATCAGATGCACAGTTCCAACTAAAGAAGCTGCACTTGCAATCAAAGAGATAAAGAAGCAGATAGAGATACCTCTCGTTGCAGATATACATTTTGATTACAAGATGGCTATTATGGCAATGGAAAATGGGGCTGACAAGATTAGAATAAATCCGGGCAATATCGGTGGAACAGACAAGATAAAGGCTGTTGTTGATGTTGCAAAGGAAAGAAATATACCAATCAGGGTTGGTGTCAACAGCGGTTCACTTGAGAAAGACCTTATTGAGAAATATGGCGGAGTAACAGCAGAAGGAATCGTTGAGAGCGCACTTGACAAGGTTAAGATTATTGAAGACTTAGGTTATGATAATCTTGTTGTCAGCATCAAATCTTCTGATGTAATGATGTGCGTTAAAGCACATGAGCTTATTGCAAAACAGACTAATCATCCGCTTCATGTTGGAATTACTGAGTCTGGAACAATATTCTCAGGAAGCATTAAGTCATCAATCGGACTTGGACTTATACTTAATCAGGGAATTGGCGACACAATAAGAGTTTCGCTTACAGATGATCCTGTAAGGGAAATAGAGGCTGCGAAACTGATACTTAAGACTCTGGGCTTAAGAAAAGGCGGAATAGAAGTTGTTTCATGCCCTACATGCGGAAGAACAAGAATTAATCTTATAGACCTTGCAGGAAAGGTTGAGAAAATGGTTTCTGGGTATGACCTTGACTTGAAGCTTGCTGTAATGGGCTGTGTAGTTAACGGACCGGGAGAAGCAAAGGAAGCTGATCTTGGAATTGCAGGCGGTGACGGCTGCGGAGTACTTATTAAACATGGAGAGATTATTAAGAAGGTTCCAGAAGAGGAACTTCTTGATACACTCAGGTATGAACTTGATAATTGGAATGAGTGATACATATGTACAGATTTTTTGAAGTGTTTAAGACGCTGAAGCTGCCAGAGGATCTGGCGGTGTATTTTGAGAATGTTGAAGTAACTAAAGTCTCGAAAACATCGACCAATTCTCTGGCACGCGTTTATATAAAGAGTGACAGGGTAATAGAAAAACCAATAATATTCAAGGTTGAGGATGCATTAAAGAAACAGATATTCCGTATATCCAACATGGACGTGCGGATTATCGACAGATATGTTTTGTCAGCACAGTATACGCCACAGACTGTAATGGATATATATTATGACAGTATCCTTGCAGAGCTGGAGAAATACTGGACACTTGAATATAATCTTTTAAAGAATTCCAAGTGGGAGTTTGAGAAAGAGGATATGCTTGTATTCACGATTGAGGACAGCTTTCTTGCGCATCAGTATGCGGATACACTGACGGATTATTTCAAGAAAATATTCCTGAACAGATTCGGGTTTGAGATAGATGTTGAGTATCAGTATGCCAAGAAGAAGGAAAGCCAGTACGAGAGAGAAAATGCATACAGGATTAATCTTCGTGTCAAAGAAATTGAGAATAATATGATGGCGGCAGCAGAAGATAATGCCGACGGCAGGGATGATAAGAAGCTTACTTCTGAACAGAAGGCAGCAAAGAAAGCTGAGACAGCAGCCAAGCAGAAGGCGGCTAGAGCAGCATTTTTTGCAAGCGACAACAGGGGCAGGGAAGAGCTTAAGACATACAGCAGAAAGCCTGCTAACGAAGATGTTTTATATGGAAGAGATTTTGACGGTGATGTAACACCGATTGAACAGATAGATACGGCAATCGGAGATGTTATTATCTCTGGCATGGTCCGTAATGTTGAAATGCGTGAAATCCGTAACGAAAGAACTATTATTATGTTCAATGTCACAGATTTTACAGACACTATTACAGTAAAGGTTTTTGCAAAAAATGAGCAGGTACCAGAGCTTTCAGGTGTTATCAAGAAGGGTAATTTCTTAAAGATTAAGGGTAACGCTACATTTGACAAGTACGACCAGGAAATATCAATTGCCAATGTGTGGGGCATAAGAAAAGGATCTGATACAAGACAGGTGCGTAATGACCTCGCACTTCATAAAAGAGTTGAGCTGCACTGCCATACCAAGATGAGTGATATGGATGGTGTGTCTTATGTATCTGATATTATCAAACAGGCAATCAGATGGGGACATAAGGCAATTGCAATTACTGACCACGGTGTTGTGCAGGCATTTACAGATGCATTCCATACGATGAGCGACCTCAAAGGCTCTTATGCCAAGAAGGGTGAGAAGCTTGATTTTAAGATAATATATGGAGTCGAGGCTTATCTTGTTGATGATACCAAGCAGATAGTAACGAATCCGAGAGGACAGAGCTTTAACGATACATATGTTGTGTTCGATCTTGAGACAACGGGATTTTCTGCGGAAGTTGACAGAATTATAGAGATAGGTGCAGTCAAGGTGTGCAATGGTGAGATAGTGGACAGATTCTCTACATTTGTTAATCCTGAGATTCCTATTCCATTCAGAATTGAGACACTTACGCACATTAATGACCAGATGGTTATGAATGCACCTAAGATAGAGGAGATTCTGCCTAAGTTTCTTGAATTCTGCGAGGATGCTGTTATGGTTGCACATAATGCGGAATTCGATACGAGCTTCATAATCAATAAGGCAGAGAAGATTGGTATAAATGTGGATACTACCATTATAGACACTGTGCTTCTTGCACAGTTTCTTATGCCAAATCTTCATAATTATAAGCTGGATACGCTTACAAAGCATCTTAATGTTGTACTTGAAAGCCACCACAGGGCGGTTGACGATGCTGCTGCGACTGCAGACATATTTGTCAAGATGATAAAAATGCTTTACGACAGGGACATTCCTGACGTTGATAAGCTTAATGAAGAAGGTAAGATGGATGAGAACGCTATCAAGAAGCTTCATCAGTATCATTGTATAATTCTGGCTTCTAATGAGATGGGAAGGATTAATCTGTACAGACTTGTTTCTGCATCACATTTGCAGTACTTTAACAGATTCCCTAAGATACCGAAGAGTCTTGTTAACCAGTACAGGGAAGGTCTTATTATAGGAAGTGCGTGTGAGGCAGGTGAGCTTTTCAGAAGTCTTGTAAATGGTCGTTCAGAAGCAGAGATAGCGCGAATAGTTAATTTCTATGACTATCTTGAGATACAGCCAATTGGCAATAACAGGTTCATGATTGAGAAAGAGGATTGTTATGTCCAGAATGAGGAGGATTTGCGCAATCTGAACCGTAAAATAGTAGAACTTGGCGACAAATTCGGCAAGCCTGTTGTGGCAACCTGCGATGTGCATTTCTTAAATCCAGAGGATGAAGTGTATCGTAGAATTATCATGGCAGGAAAAGGCTTTGATGATGCGGATAATCAGGCACCGCTGTATCTTCATACTACTGAAGAAATGCTTCATGAGTGCGATTATCTCGGAAGCGACAAGGCATACGAGGTTGTTGTAACCAACACTAATAAGATTATGGATATGTGTGAGGAGATTGAGCCTGTAAGACCGGATAAATGTCCTCCGTTCATTGAGAACTCTGACCAGATGCTTCGAACAATCTGTGAAAATAGAGCTCATGAGATATATGGTCCGGAGCTTCCACAGATAGTAACTGAGCGATTAGAGCGAGAACTTAACTCAATTATCTCTAACGGATATTCCGTTATGTACATAATTGCGCAGAAACTGGTGTGGAAGTCTAATGATGACGGATACCTTGTTGGCTCAAGAGGTTCGGTTGGTTCTTCATTAGCAGCAACAATGGCGGGTATCACCGAGGTTAATCCGTTAAGCCCGCATTATCTGTGTCCAAAATGCTACTATAATGATTTCTATTCAGATGAAGTTAAAGCATTTGCCGGAGGCGCAGGCTGCGATATGCCTGATAAGATATGCCCAAAATGCGGAGCGAAGCTTAATAAGATGGGATTTGATATTCCGTTCGAGACTTTCCTTGGTTTCAAGGGAAACAAAGAGCCTGATATTGATCTTAACTTCTCCAATGAATACCAGAGTAAGGCTCATGCCTACACAGAGGTTATCTTTGGAAAAGGGCAGACCTTCAAAGCTGGAACTATCGGTACTGTCGCAGAAAAGACTGCGTATGGTTTCGTTATGAAGTACTTTGAGGAGAAGTCAGCAAAGAATGCACTTGAGGGCAAGCCTCCTATTGTTAAGAGAAAATGTGAGATAGAACGAATAGCAGAAGGCTGTATTGATATTAGAAGAACTACAGGACAGCATCCTGGTGGAATTGTTGTACTTCCAATTGGTGAAGAGATTCATTCATTTACACCGGTACAGCACCCTGCAAATGATATGACGACATCTATAGTAACAACACATTTCGATTACCATAGTATTGACCACAACCTGTTAAAGCTTGATATCTTAGGACATCTTGATCCTACAATGATACGAATGTTACAGGATTTAACGGGAATTGACCCTCTTGAGATTCCACTTGATTCTAAAGAGGTTATGTCGCTGTTCCAGAACACTTCTGCGCTAGGAATCAAGCCTGAGGATATAGGCGGCACAAAGTTAGGAGCACTTGGAATACCAGAATTTGGTACTGACTTTGCTATGCAGATGCTTATGGATACCAAGCCACAGTATTTCTCAGACCTTGTCCGTATCGCAGGACTTGCGCATGGTACTGATGTATGGCTTGGCAATGCACAGACTCTTATTAAAGAAGGAAAAGCTACTATTTCAACAGCTATATGTACACGAGACGATATTATGATATATCTTATCCAGAAAGGACTCGATTCAGAGGAATCATTTAAGATAATGGAAATGGTCCGAAAGGGTAAGGTCGCATCCGGCAAATGCAAAGAATGGCCTGAGTGGAAGCAGGATATGATTGACCACGGTGTACCAGACTGGTATATATGGTCGTGTGAGCGAATCAAGTACATGTTCCCTAAGGCACATGCTGCGGCGTATGTTATGATGGCATGGCGTGTTGCATACTGTAAGGTGTTCTATCCGCTTGCATATTACACAGCTTATTTCAGTATAAGAGCCACAGCATTTGACTATGAGAAAATGGCTATGAGTCCTGTAAGGCTTGAACACTACATTGCTGAGTACAAAGCCAAGAAAGCAGAAGGTACAATCTCTAATACAGAAGAAGATGAACTTGGTGTAATGCGTATTGTTCAGGAAATGCATGCAAGAGGCTATGAATTCACACCTATAGACATATATAAGGCAAAGGCAAGAACATTCCAGATAATTGATGGAAAGATTATGCCATCATTCAAGGTTATATCAAAGGTAGGTGAAGTCGCCGGAGAGTCAATAGAGATAGCCGCCAGAGATGGCGAATTCTTATCAAAGGATGACTTACGCCAGCGCGCCAGAATAGGACAGTCAGCGATTGATAAGCTTTCAGAGCTTGGAATACTTGGAGATATGACAGACAGCAACCAGTTGTCACTGTTTGACCTGTAATGGGGAAATTGCGTTGAGTGTGCTGGTGGCTTGGGCTGAGAAAATGTGTTAAGCGGATGTGTTACGGTGATGTGCTATGGTGATTAGCTAATGTTATGAGCTACGGTGATGTGTTATGTGGCATTACTGGGTGTGTTACGGGGCGAACACCTACTAAAAGCTATTGGATAACAGAATTAGTGGGTGTTTTTCTTATAATGTTGCTATGGTTTCAGAGCAGAGACCTACTAAAGTATCTAAGCATTGTACTTTAGTAGGTCTTTTTCTTCAGATTTCATATAATGAAGCGACATATTACTTGAAATTGACCTACGCAATAAGTTGTATTAGATGTTTGAGTAGGTTTTTCTATATAAGAAATCTTGGTTGACAAGAAAATTGACCTACTAAAAATGCATACAGGAATATAACAGTAGGTCTTTGCTTTCTGATTACAGTGTAAATGTGCAGAAAGCCAGTAAACAAGCGGTTTCACAGGCATGTAAGTTCTACTTAAATGTCAATATTTGAGAAAAATTAAATTTTTTTGAAACTTTTTGAAAAAAGTTGTTGACAATGTGTACACCTGATGATATTATATACAAGTCGCCGCGGTAAGCGGTAACAAATAAGACTTAAAACACCAGATAAATACTGGGTTTGAGTGATACAGATCTTTGATAACTGAATAGAAAGACAACCTTGAAATTCTTTGAGAATTTTAAAATGATTCATTAATGAATCTTGCGAGTATCGAAAGATACACGAACCTAAACAGTAAGTTTTGGTAAAACTATTTAAGCTAGTTAGTTTAATACTGACGAGGCAAACTTTTTATGAGAGTTTGATCCTGGCTCAGGATGAACGCTGGCGGCGTGCTTAACACATGCA
>OGFZ01000119.1_pt1 | contig 56429 bp, 52 predicted proteins | sample 1571081 | NCBI WGS metagenome assembly OGFZ01 (sample SAMEA2582039, study PRJEB24529) | metagenome | biome: Human gut stool | place: China | collected 2011
GATTCATGGTACAGTTATCAGTTCAGATACTGTTCCGTGAATAATTCAGGATTAATATTTGCGATCACTGTCTGCATCTGGTCAATTACTGACCTCAGCGCTGCCATATCTGCCTGCATTTTTCTAGAGTCTTCGGAGGCCTGATGGGACAGGTTCTCAATATTTTCAATATTTTTTTGACTTTTTTTAATTTCCTCTAAGCTATCTGCCGTGTTAGAAGCAATTTCTGCAATAGAAGCTGATAATATCTCATGAGATTTGGAAACCTCGCTTGTAATGTCTGTTGTCTGTCGGGAGATTTCATTTAAATCACTGGTCAGCGTAGATAAGTTACCACTGATATTCTGGAGCTCCTCTACCCGGTCGCTCACCTGCAAATCCAAGGCACTCATTCCCATTGCGGAAGTAAGTGTATTACTGACAATCTCTTCAAAGGATTTTCTTCCCTTCATCAGTCTTTCATGAACCTTCAAAAGCTCCTGAGATCCATTCTGTCCCTCTATGGGCTGCATATGCACAATTGCATGAATAATTTTCTTATTTTTTCCTGTACGAAGCATCATTTTTACCTGTCCTCCTTTTTCAACCTTATATTCTCTCGAAATCTCTAAGCCAGCAATTTCAAGGCTTTCAGATTCTTTTTTATAAAATTCTCCACTTTTTTATCAAAAAAACACTTGACAATAACCGCAAAAAATGCGGCGCTTTGCGCCTATTGATTAATAAGTACCGTAGCTTGCGGCGGCAAATATTTTTCATGGTGGAGGCGTGCGCCTTTTATGTTACCTATTAACTGTGGCAGTCATTCTGACTACCAAAACTTTGTTGTTACTAATCTTCGTAAATATTATCCTAATCCTGATGTTCCTGCTAAATCTACTTGGGATATCATTGAACGTTTTTGGAATCTTGATTTATCTGAAACCGATACCTTATTGGCTGATAAATACTCCAAATTTGACCCTGCATTTTTTGTTCCGCGGACAATATTTAGATTTCAAAGTACTTGCCAGAGTTTAGCTGGCATGAACTACTAGGATTCCGAGAGTTCATATCTTATGCTACTATTATATTTTATTTCCCAAGAGAAAACAAGAATTTACTTACATCAATGAAAAACAAAAATCTTATCGAAAAGACAGCGACAATCAACAGAAATAAAACAGAATCAATGTCATTTAGTTAGTGTTGTGTATCTAAAATGGTTGACAAATACACTAAAATGTGCGGCCGCTCTCGTTATTAATTGTTTTTAAAGGTAACGAGAGCGGCCCTTGAATTAGTAATATATCACTTTTTCAAGGAGGCACACCATTATGATCCATCAAAAAATCAAAGATCTGTTTCAATCGTCCGCTGACTATTACTGCTCGCCGGGAAATTCTATCAGGGGGGTCTACAGCATGCATTTGAATGCTTTTTATGACCTTACAACACACACTTATACGGATGCCCTGATTCAACCTGTCCATTGTAAAAATGAATTCAGCGCTTTCTGCGGCATGGTTGACCGCCATGAAGTCATCGAAGGAAGAAAAAACATTTATATTGGTGACCGTGGCTATTGTTCTTACAACAATATGGCACATGTGCTGGAACAAAATCAGTTCTTTCTGTTCCGTACCAAAGATATCCACTCCAAAGGTCTGGTTGGTAATTTTGACTTCCCAGAAGAAGAAGCTTTTGATATTGATGTCAAAGTTACCCTGGTCCGAAGCCATTCCAGGAAAATCCCGGTCAATCCCGGCACATACAGACGGTTTGTGGATCGGGCGTCTACGTTTGATTATGTCGCTTATGGCAGTTATGACACCTATGAGCTTGCATTTCGGATTATAAGATTTCCTCTCAGCGAGTCAGCCTGTGAATGCATCATTACGAATCTGCCACATGATGAATTTCCACCGGAACGCATCAAAAAGTTGTACTATGCCAGATGGGGGATCGAATCCTCTTTTAGAAAGCTGAAATACACGATTGGTCTGGGCAATTTCCATTCCTATAAACCACAGTATATTGAACAGGAGATATGGGCAAAACTAATCGCCTATAACATCACGGAAACCACGATATTTCATATATCGGGCTGCATAAACATCAGTATCATTATAACTCTTTAAGAGACAGATGCACAATCTGTCTTTTTGCCGTACCATAAATAGCAAGAAATCCTCCTGATTTCAACTGGATTGCGACTACAGGATCGTGACTAATGCTTTATTTCCGTGAAAGTTTCCCACTTTATCACTAACTAAATGACATTGGTTCAGCACAGTTGGAGGATTATAAGAAAGACCCCAAAAGAAATCTGAGCATAACTTTTTGGGATATTCTTGTTTTTTAGCATTTTACGCTTTGGTGATCCACATTTTTTCATAAGCAGCCAGTCTTATCCACAGTCATTTTGACGAACAGCAGAAACTTCAGAATTCGCTTTTTTCCCATATTTCTGATAAAATCATACTATCAGAAAAAAAGAAGGGAAGAGTCATAAAGATATTTATTTTATTACATCAAAACGCTCTAAATTAAATGGTAAAGCAACTCATTTTGAGCAAAATTCCAAGGCAAGTGTCTGTTATTTTTCTGGTGGCGACAGTGTGACTTTGATTGGAAATGTAGAATTTATAGAGGAGCGGGAGCTTAAGGAAGCTGTATGGAAGGAGTCTGATCGTCGCTTTTTCTGCAAAGGAATCAATGATCCGAAGTTTTGGCTGTTGAAATTCCATACAATAGAGGCAACTTTCTGGATTGAGGGAAAATTTAGAACATGTAAGTACAGGTAAGGAGAAGATTGCGGTGGAGATTGTTGCAGGCATTTATCTAAGTGCAGAACCTGACAGGCTCATAGGACTTGCTGAAATGTTTGATTATAAAAAAGAACAAACCAGATAACGATAGGTTATCGAATAAATGAAGCATATTGGCACAGAGGAATTGCAACGGAAACGGTAGCATTGCTGATAGCATATTTATGTGACGATATAGGGATTCAGACAATAAAAGCATTTGTTATGCCGGAGAATAAATACTTTGAAAGAGTTCTTATGAACAATGGCTTTACTAAAGATAAGAATATGGTTTAGGGTAAAAACTGGGGCGGAAAAGAAGTGGTTGGTTTGCACGTATTTAATTATAAAAACGGTCATGTAAATCTCTTTTGATAAAAACATTGACACCAAATGCGACACCACATATAATATAAACAGGAGGTATTCACAATGTCAAAATGGGATAAACTATTAACGAGAATATGTGCTTTATCAAAAGACCTCCGGTTTGATGAATTGCGTAAGGTATTGGAAAGTTATGGATATGTAATGAATGCCCCAAAGGGTGGAAGCAGTCATTACACGTTCAGAAAAGCCGGATGTCAACCGATTACGATACCGAAGCATGAACCCATCAAAAAAGTGTATGTTGAGATGGTAAAGCAGATTGTGGAAAGTGAGGCGGTGAATGATGAAAACGCTGAATGATTATTTTGCAATGAATTATCGTATGGAAATTGTAGAGGATAAGGATGAGGGCGGTTTTGTGGTTTCATTTCCGGAGCTTCCGGGATGTATTACCTGTGGAGAAACAGTAGAATCCGCTGTCGCAAACGCTTTAGATGCCAAGAAAGCATGGTTAGAAGCTGCTATGGAAGATGGTATTGAAATCCATGAGCCGGACAGCTTAGAGGATTATTCTGGACAGTTTAAACTTAGAATTCCTCGAAGTCTTCATCGTTCCCTTGCAGAACATTCTAAGAGGGAAGGTATCAGCATGAATCAGTATTGTGTATATCTTCTTTCCAGAAACGATGCAGTTTATTCAAAATAGTTTAAGCTAAAGAAGCAACTTGCCGAGTTTGAATAAATGCATAGACAAAAAAAGAAAAATAGTCTATAATTGTATTAAATAAATATATAATTCTGAAAATATACAGGTAACTGCCGAGAAGGAGCGACGCAGTTGCCTTGTTCAGATACCGGGGGGTATAAGAACACAAGGAGGAACCAATATGCGTATCGTAGAGAAACTGCTGTACGGGATTGGTGGCTTGCTGGCGCTTATACTTTTTTTTATTCTTCTATGCCATTTTAATCCGAATATAACAGCAAAATTAGGTAATTCCATGGCTGGGCAGGAGCAGACAACAGCAGTGCCGGATGCAGCCACAACAGCAGATATATCAGCATTACCAACACAAACTACATCTACCAGTCAGAATATACCGGATGTAATCAATGTAGCTGCCCAGATTCCACAGGATGATGGAATCAGTACACAGCTATCAGGAGAAGGCGGCTATCAGGCGCCGGATGAGAATTCCATAAATGTACCTGGCAAAGTATCAGGCTTAAATGGTCTGGAAGTTGTAGAGGGCAAAGGCACTGAGATTACAGATCATAAAGCACAGGAGCTGAAGCAGACATTAGGCAAGGGCAATACAGGAGATGGACTTACCTTTGATGAGGTGATATATCCGTATTACCAGATGCTTAATGATACCGGTAAGGCGCTGTACCGTCAGATCTATGCCAATGCACAGGATCTCAGGAAGAGCTTTGCACCGGTAGAGGCTGTTTCTCCGGCTCAGCTTCGCAATGCTTTTATGGCAGTATGCAATGATCACCCAGAACTGTTCTGGATGAATACAGCATATGGGTATCAATATGCACCGGATGGAAGCATTGCTGAGATCGACCTGTCTTTTAATATTACAGCAACACAGATGGATACGGCAAAGGCGGCTTTTGAGGCAGGCGCTAAGGAGATTCTGGATCAGACCTATGGAAAATATACAGATTATGATAAGGAAGCAGCAGTGCATGATGCAATTCTTGATTCTGTTGTATATGATAAGAACGCACCCGTGAACCAGAGTGCATACAGTGCATTGGTAAATGGAAGAACGGTATGTGCAGGATACGCGAGGGCTTTCCAGTATATCATGCAGCAGCTGGGGATTCCCTGTTATTATGTAGAAGGGCATGCCGGCGAGAATCATGCATGGAATATCGTGAAGCTGGATGACGGATATTATAATGTGGATACGACCTGGGATGATACCAATCCCAACACGTATGATTATTTCAACTGTTCCGATGCAGATTATTCCAAAAACCATGTAAGGAGAGAGCTTTCTGTGTATCTTCCTCCCTGCAATGGAACAAAATACCGTAATCTGGAAGAGAATACACAACCAGAACAGGATAATAATACGCAGGATATTGTCTATGTAGGATATGTTACACCAACGCAGACTACCACACCTTCACAGTCAACAACCACGACAACGACTACTACGACACAGACTACCACACCGGGTCAGACCACAACAGGTGATAGTACGACCACCGGCACAACAGCCACACAGACCAGAATCACGGCACATGCAGTAAGCAATGCAGCCGGCAGCACGGATACGATTTCTGCGCTGGATGACTATTATGTAGATTGCCTGTCGCACATTCTGGACAGTAACAGCAATCCGGTTACTTTTACTAATGTAGTATCAGATGAGACACTGTGGAAGAAAATCGTAAAAGCATACGAAAAAGGTGATTTCGAGGAAGGCTATGCGACCAGAGCTTTGGTAGAGAAGCATATGGGAAGCTGTATAGTGGATGTAACAGGAACCTTGCAGTCAGATGGAACCTACAAGGTAACACATACTTTTACAATGAGATAGCAGAGACTGATAAAAGGCGTTCTACACTTTACACAAAGTGAGAATGCCTTTTTTGTGTACACTTAACAAATTGTCACACTTTACGAAAAAAAGCGAAATTTTTATATGGACGAAATGGAAAAGGAGGGGTATACTAGGCGGGTAACATGATGATAATTCAGAGGGAGGTATTACAACGTGAGAAAAAGAATGACAGCAGGATTCATGGGTATTCTTATGATACTTATGACAGTATTTACCTGTTTTGTTCCTGGGATGCAGGTACAGGCAGCAGGTAAGACATTGATCGTACATTATGGGGGTCGTGCAGATGACAATTATGAAGGATGGAATCTGTGGCTCTGGGAAGAAGGAAAAGACGGTCAGCAGGTAGACTTCACTGATACAGATGATTATGGGCAGGTAGCGGTGTATCAGACCAACCGTACACCGGCAAGCATCGGTTTCATTGTACGTCTGAACCAATGGGAGGATAAAGACATAGCAGATGACCGCTTCGTGACAATGGATGGTGATACCGTAGAGATATGGCTTACCAGCGGGGAAGCAGAATATGCCACACAGGCTCCTGATGGTGCAGCCACTTATGATCTGCAGGCATTGGAAGAAGCCAGACTGCACGTATATGAAGAAGCAGATGCTGCTAAGCTTAATATCCACTATTATAATTTTGCACAGAGCTACAGCAAAGATACTATAGAAGCCTATGCATGGGCAGGTACAGAGGTAGGCGGCAGCTATCCTTATGTGGAGACAGATGATTATGGTGCGGTATTCCACGTAGGCTTAAAACCGGAGGATGGTGTTACAACAGCTGGTTTTAAGATCATTGAAAATGGTGATGCGGATGCTGCAGCAGAGTATGAGGCAGACCTGACCAAGGCAACAGATCAGACTTTGGATGTATATGTTGTGGAAGGTAATCCTACATTCTGGTATGATAAGAGTGAGGCGGTATTTGAGCCGGTGATCGCAACAGCAGCTTTTAAGGATACGACAAGTAAGGAGATTGTGCTTACTGTGTCAAAGCCTCTTCAATCTGACGCAGCAGATGCATTTGAAGTGACAGATGATGAAGGAAATGCATATCCTGTTGCACAGGTAGAGATTGTAAATGACAAAGAAATTACACTGATCATGGAAGAAGAGCTTGCTTTATCAAAGGCTTATTCTGTGAACAGACAAGGATATGAAGGATGTTCGGTATCTATGGATAAAATTATTGGTTCTACATATTTTGATGAAGAATTGGCATATGACGGTGATGATCTGGGGGCTGTCTATACGAAGGAAAAGACAACCTTCCGGATATGGGCACCTACTGCCGTAGAAGTATCACTTAACCTATATGAGCAGGGTGATGGTGACAATTTAATGGAAACGATTCCAATGACAGCAGATGTCAAAGGAACCTGGGTATGTGAAAAGACAGGGGATCTGAATGGTGTATATTATACTTATTCAGTAAAGATTGGGAATAAAGTAAATGAAGTCGTTGACTTATATGCAAGAAGTGCAGGAGTAAACGGCAACAGAGGTGAAATCCTTGACCTGGAAGCTACCAATCCGGATGGATTTGATGCAGATGTCAGACCTGCATTCAGTAACGCAACAGATGCAGTGATCTATGAACTGCATATCCGTGATTTATCTTCTGATGCTTCTTCAGGAATCCAGAACACAGGTAAGTTCCTTGGACTGACAGAACGTGGAACGAAAAACAGTGAAGGACTGGCAACAGGGATTGATCATATTCTGGATCTGGGAGTGACTCACGTACAGATTCTGCCAAGCTATGATTATGCTACAGTAGATGAGACAAAGCTTGATACAGCACAGTTTAACTGGGGTTATGATCCTAAGAATTATAATATACCTGAAGGTTCTTACAGTACAGATCCTTACCATGGAGAAGTGCGTGTCAATGAAATGAAACAGATGATCCAGACACTTCATGCGAATGGAATCCGTGTGAATATGGACGTTGTATATAACCATACTTACAATCTGGCAGATTCCTGGTTCCAGAAGACAGTGCCGGACTATTACTACAGAAAGAATGGTGACAACTATTCAAACGGTTCAGGCTGTGGTAATGAGACAGCTTCAGAACGTGCCATGATGCGTAAGTATATTGTAGATTCTGTTGTATACTGGGCAACAGAATATCACGTAGATGGTTTCCGATTTGACCTGATGGGCGTACATGACCTGGATACCATGAAAGCTGTCAGGGAAGCACTGGATCAGGTAGATCCTTCTATTATGGTATATGGTGAGGGCTGGACCGGTGGAGAATCAGCATTACCAGCAGCACAACAGGCAACGAAGAACCATATATACCAGTTAGACCGTGTGGGTGCTTTCAGTGATGATATCCGAGATGGAATCAAGGGTAATGTATTTGATTCCCTTGATAAAGGCTTTGTAAGTGGAAAAGAAGGCATGGAAGAGAGCATTAAGTTCGGTGTTGTAGCAGCCACTCCCCATCCACAGGTCATGATCTCCAAGAATGATAAGAAGAGCACGAACTGGTCAGGACAGCCCGGACAGAGCATTAACTATATATCCTGTCACGATAATCTGACCTTCTGGGATAAGCTTGCCATTTCCAATGCGGATGACAGCGAAGCTGACAGAGTGAAAATGAACAAGCTGGGAAGTGCAATCATCCTTACCTCACAGGGTGTTCCTTTCATGCAGGCTGGTGAAGAAATGCTTCGTTCCAAGCCAAATGAGAAGTCAGAGAGCGGATTTGATGAGAACAGCTACTGTTCTCCTGATGCAACCAACAGCATCAAATGGGATAATAAGGGCAATGTGATTGATACCTATGAATATTATAAAGGTCTGATTGCGTTCCGTAAGGCACACAGTGCACTGCGTATGACAACAGCAACCGATATTCAGAATACACTTACCTTTATGAGTGGACTGGATGCAAATGTAGTGGCTTATACCATTAAGGGTGAGGAACAGGGCGAAACAGCACAGAATATTGCAGTCATTTATAATGGCAATCCTGATGCGGTCACAGTAAACTTACCTGCTGGAACCTGGGATATCTGTGTCAATGGTGAGAAAGCAGGCTGTGAATCTCTTGGAACAGCCGAAGGTTCTGTTACAGTAGAAGGTATCTCTGCCATGGTCCTGGTACAGGGTGATGATACTCTTGGCAAGGCTTCCGCAAAGGATGAGCAGGCAGATACAACAGTAGAGAATGCACAGCAGACAAAAGGCGGTATCTCCACACCGGTTGCCATTCTGGTCGCAATTCTTGTAATTGCAGTAATTGTTGCAGTAGTTCTCATTCGTAGAAAGAAATAAATAACTTCATCCTTTTACCTTGCCAAAGTGAATACCGTCAGTTATGATACTGCTATGAGCGTAGTGTGAAAAAAGAATTTTTCACACGCAAAGGCATGGTAATTATTATGACTGGACAAATGGCAAAGGAGAATAGATATGTATCAGGTTATTGATGGTAAGAAGATTTCCCAGGAAATCAAGGATGAATTAAAAGAAAAAGCAGCTGCCATGGCAAAAGAGGGCAAAAAGGTAGCGCTGGCTGTTATTCAGGTAGGAAATGACCCGGCTTCCAGTGTCTATGTCAGAAATAAGAAAAAGGCATGTGAATATATCGGCATCGAATCACTTTCCTATGAACTGCCGGAAGAGACAACTGAGGAAGAACTGGTGGCGCTGATCGAGAAGCTCAATGCCGATGTCGGGGTAAATGGCATTCTGGTACAGCTGCCATTGCCTGAGCAGATCAACGAAGAGAAGATTATCCAGACAATCTCTCCAGACAAGGATGTAGATGGCTTCCATATGCAGAATGTAGGTGCATTGTGTACCGGAGGAAAAGGTTATGTATCCTGTACCCCGCTTGGAATTATTACCTTATTAAAACGCTCTGGAATTGAGATTGCCGGTAAGCGCTGCGTAGTTATGGGAAGAAGCAATATTGTAGGTAAACCTATGGCAATGCTTCTGCTTAGAGAAAACGGTACAGTAACCATATGCCACTCTAAAACACAGGATATGAAGGAAATTACCAGACAGGCAGATATTCTGGTGGTTGCAATTGGCAAACCAAAGTTCGTGGATGAGACCTATGTGAAGGAAGGCGCAGTAGTCATTGATGTAGGAATCCATAGAAATGCGGAGAATAAGCTTTGTGGTGATGTTGACTTTGACAAAGTTGCACCACATACAAGTGCAATTACTCCGGTTCCAGGTGGCGTAGGTCCTATGACAATTGCCATGCTGATGAATAATTGTGTCAGCTCAGTTGAATAATTAGTATACTTTCCCACTTATTGTGATGTGTTCCATGGCATCATAATATGTGGGAATTTGTAATTGTAAGAATAATCCGACAATACTATACAATATCACTGAAACAAGTTGTAAGTAATGCTAAAATGTATGAAAATTATACAGAAAATCTTGAAAAATTCAGAGTAAAGTGTTACACTACAATTACAAACAGAGAAGAAAAAAGAAAGAAAAAATAACAGACATCGACGTCTGGGAACAGGAGGTAAGTCCATTGGGAACGCCGGAGAGCTTCCATCAATATGACAGTGGTAATACTTAGTAACTCTTCGAGGGAAAGACCTTAAATAAATATGTGAATAGGAATAGAAATCAAAAAGAGTTGAGATTAACATTTAAGGTAACGAAGCAAGTAGTCATATTGAACAATACCATAATAATTGAAGTGATAGATGAGTCACAGAAAAGAGTAAAAATTGGATAACGAATTTCATTAGAGCGACCGTTATATCATAAATAAAATAGGTATGACGGTCGCTCGCTGTAATAATGGTAAAAGGGAGTGCGATAATATGGAGCTGAAAGATTTTATGAATATGAATAAGCTTCAGGAGATACAAAATAATTTCTCTGAGGCAACGGGCCTGGCGGCAATCGCTGTAGGCAAAAACGGAGAATATATTACAGAAGGAAGTAATTTTACAGACTTTTGTATGAAATATACCAGAGGGTCAAAGGAAGGCAACAGACGTTGCGTAAAGTGTGATAATGAATGTAGCGGTACATATTTCTGCCATGCCGGGCTTATGGATTTCTCTGTAGATATTGTAGTCAATGGGGAGAAAATGGGAGCTATTATTGGTGGGCAGGTATTACCTAAACAGCCGGATGAAGAGGAATTCCGTAATACTGCCAAAGAACTTGGAATTGACCCTGAAAAATACATACAGGCACTTCGTAAAGTACCGGTCAGTACTGAGAAGAAAATACGATCATCTGCTAATTTGTTGGGAATTATCGTAAATCAGCTGGTAAATCTGGAATATTTCAAGCATGTAAATGCCGGCAGACTGGATAAGGTAAAGGATGAGATATCCAAATCAGGAGAATTGATTGCTGAAATTAATGACAATACAGGTCATTTAAAAGGAATTGCAAACAGACAGACAATACTTTCCCTAAATGCAACGATAGAAGCTGCCAGAAGTGGAGAGGCAGGAAAAGGATTCGCGGTTGTTGCAAAGAGTATGCAGGAGTTATCCGGACAATCAGCATCAATATATAATGATATTGAAAAATCAGTGGGAGAGATTACCAGGCTTATGAGCGATATCTCGACTGCTTTTGAAGAAAGTAAATAGAAAACAAAAAACGCCAGTGATGGCGTTTTTTGCTTGGAAATATATTTAATTGGGAAAGAATTAACCAAAATATCTGTCTAAGAGTCCCTTGAGGGCCTTGCCATGTCTAGCCTCGTCACGAGCCATTTCATGTACTGTATCGTGAATAGCATCCAGATTGTTCTTCTTTGCACATTTTGCAAGGTCTACTTTACCTGCTGTAGCGCCGAATTCGCAGTCTACTCTCCACTTTAAGTTATCCTTTGTTGTAGCCTTCATATTAGGCTCCAGATCCTCACCTAACATTTCTGCAAATTTAGCTGCATGCTCAGCTTCTTCATAAGCTGCCTTCTCCCAGTAGAGACCGATTTCAGGATAGCCTTCACGATGGGCGATACGAGCCATGCACAGATACATACCAACTTCTGAACACTCACCTTCAAAGTTAGCCTTTAACTGATCGAAGATGTACTTCTTGTCTTCTTCGCTGATCTCAGCGTTGTTCTTTACAGTTTTGGCATATACACCATATTCATGTTCAGCAGCAAGAGTAAGGTCTCCTTCTACTTTCTTGAACTTATCAGCGCCTACATGACAGACAGGACACTCTGCAGGAGCTGCATCACCTTCATAAACATAACCACATACTGTACATACAAATTTCATATTCGTTTCCTCCTTAAAAATAAAATTAATGATTTTGTTGATTCTGCAGACAGTTTTTGCACAATCCGCAGAAGTAAATACTATGTCCCTGAATCATTCCGTCAAAGTTCTTAGCGGCTTCCTGGTCAATATAGGAGATGTCTCCCATATCCAGGTCTATGACACTCTTGCAGGAAGAGCATACGAAATGCTCATGGTTTGAGGTATCTGCATCGAACCGGTCAATTCCCAACTCGCCAAACTGTAATCTGGCAATCTCACCGGCGTCGGCAAGCTGTGTAAGATTACGATACACGGTACCGAGGCTGATATTGGGAAAGTCCCCTTTCACATGCATGTAGACAAATTCTGCACTTGGATGGTCTTTTCTACTGCGGAGAAAAGACAGGATAGCCGCTCTCTGACGGCTGTATTTCATCATCATATGTGTCTTCCTTTCAACTTTAACAGTAATGATTATCATTATTATATTCAGTAAATTATGTTTTGTCAACAGGTATAATCAAAAAGAAAAGACTTTTTTATAAAAAAACAATTAAGAAGCAATATCTGCGTTCACTATACAGGGAATAGTGTGGTATGATAGATATAACAACAGATTACAGAAAGGCATGATTTTTTATGAAATTAAAAACGAAAATGACGTTGCTTTTTCTGACTATCATTTTTGTTCCCCTGCTGTTCTTTGCCGCAGCATTTCTGGGAATAGGATATCACGAAAATGTGAATGTTATTCATGAGCTGACTAAGGAAGACGTAATGATTGGAGCCATGATCAGCAAGCGGTTCATGGGTTATCTGGTACTTGCCATGGCGGTGATTCTGATTCTGACCAGTGCATTGATCACAGCCTGGGTAAATCAGGATATCTATAAGCCAATCAAAGAGTTAAGTATTGCCATGCGTAAGATTGCAGAGGGGGATTTTGATTACAGACTTCCTGACAAGCAGGAGGGTGAAATAGGACACCTCCATGACAATTATGAACAGATGAGGCTGCAGCTTAAAGAAAATGCAGAAGAGAAGATGCAGAATGAGAAGAAGAGCAAGGAGCTTGTAAGCAACATTTCTCATGATCTGAAGACGCCAATTACTTCTATAAAAGGCTATGTAGAAGGAATTATGGATGGTGTTGCAGATACACCGGAGAAAATGGATAAGTATATCAAGACCATATATAACAAGGCAAATGATATGGACAGGCTTATCAATGAGCTGACTACTTATTCAGGTATCGACTCCAATAAGATACCATATCATTTCCACGTATTGAACATAGCAGATTATTTCCAGGATTGCGTGGAGGAAGTCGGGCTTGATCTGGAACAGAAGGATATCCAGCTGAATTATACCAACCTGGCACCGGCAGATACCTGCATTGTGGCAGATCCTGAACAGCTCAAGAAGGTCATCAATAATATTATCAGCAACAGTGTGAAGTATATGGGACATGATAAGGGTATTATTGATATCAGAATTCTGGATGAAGGTGAATCCGTACGGATAGAGATAGAGGATAATGGAAAAGGAATCGCGGCAAAAGACATTGGTAATATCTTTGAGCGTTTCTACAGAACAGATTCTTCCAGAAATTCATTGCAGGGCGGCAGTGGTATCGGTCTTAGCATTGTAAAGAAGATCATAGAGGATCATGGTGGTTATGTATGGGCGACCAGCAAAGAAGGCGAAGGAACCTGTATGCATTTTGTAATCCGTAAATATACAGATAAGAAAGAAAATAATGATGAAGTGATCGTATAGATTGGAAAGGATGAAAGAATATGAGTAAGATATTGATCGTAGAAGATGAAGAGGCAATTGCAGATCTTGAGAAAGATTATCTGGAATTAAATGACTTTGAAGTAAAGATTGAAAACAGCGGTGATACAGGTCTTGCAACTGCACTGGCAGAAGATTTTGACTTGATTATCCTGGATCTGATGCTGCCTGGCATTGATGGATTTGAGATCTGCAAGAGAATCCGTGAAGAGAAGGATGTTCCTATTCTTATGGTATCTGCCAAGAAGGATGATATTGACAAGATCAGAGGTCTTGGACTGGGAGCAGATGATTATCTGACCAAGCCTTTCAGCCCAAGTGAACTGGTAGCCCGTGTAAAAGCACATATGGCACGTTACAATCGTCTGGTTGGGACACATACGAAGGAAAATGACATTGTAGAGATCAGAGGTATCAGAATTGATAAAACAGCCAGAAGAGTATTCGTAGATGGCGTGGAGAAGACATTTACCACCAAGGAATTTGACCTTCTTACTTTCCTGGCAGAGAATCCCAACCATGTATTTACCAAGGAAGAGCTGTTCCGTGAAATCTGGGATATGGATTCTATTGGAGATATTGCGACAGTTACTGTACACATTAAGAAAATCAGGGAGAAAATCGAGACAGATACTTCTAAGCCACAATATATCGAGACAATCTGGGGCGTAGGATACAGGTTCAAATTGTAATGATGAAATCAATAATTATATATGAAGATAAAGAGATTCTAGTTATCCATAAGCCTGCAGGAATCGCAACACAGACAGCAAAGCTTGGACAGGCAGATGTTGTAAGTGAATTGAAGAATTATTTGAAACAAAAGGGAGAGAATACTTATTTAGCAGTAGTACACAGACTGGATCAGCCTGTGGAAGGACTGCTGGTATTTGCCAAAACACAAAATGCTGCTAAGAAGTTGTCTGCGGATCTGCAAAATGGCAGATTGAAGAAATATTATCATGCATTAGTGCCTTTGCAGCCTGCACTGGATAGAAAGGAAGGTCATTTGACAGATTATCTGTGTAAAGATGGCAGAACCAATTTATCGAGGGTAGTCAGCCGGGATAATGCAGAGGGTAAGAAGGCGCAGCTGGAATGGAAGCTGTGTGGACAATACAGTCAGGGTGAGAATAACTATGCTTTGGCAGAGATTGAACTGTTCACAGGCAGACATCACCAGATCCGGGTACAGATGTCTCATGCGGGAATGCCTCTGCTTGGAGATAATAAGTACGGGAATGAGGAATCTGAGAAGCTGTCACAGGCACTTGGAATACGCCATACAGCACTGCTTGCCAGCCGGTTAAGTTTAAGTCATCCGGTATCAGGAAAGAAGCTGGAATATACGTTGCCTTTTCCCGATGAATGGCAGATACAAAATTAGAGATACAATATATAATGCATGAAAAATACGCATAAAAACTGAACATTGCTGAAAATAAAGAACACACTTATAGAGTTGACACAATATTCTGGAGCGGTATATAATGTAAGAACAGGAAACACTCATTTTAAGGGGGAGTAACTCAAAGGAGGCCATTAAATTGAGTATGGATGGTATGCAAAACTGGACAAATTATCTGGAAGTTATGCGAAATCGTCTGTTAATCGTGAACGATGCCGACAGTCTGATTGCGATATTAGCTGATGTAAAAAATATACCAATCGCGTTGTCTACCATAGAAGACGTAACAGACGGAACAGGACTGAATATGTCAATATCCGTAATATGTTCAGAGGTAAAAGTCATTGGCAGAGTCATGTGCCTTGTAAGTGATGATATGTTCACTACAGTACAATTGAATCTGGATACAGTGAAGACTGTGAATTCCAAGATTTCAGTTGACGGCAAAGGCGTTGTCATGAAATTAACTTTAAAAAACGGAGCAGAATTTCTGCTGATGTTCCACACGGATTTGGTGGAGGACGAGGAACCGTTATAAAGTGAAAAGGCATGGAGGCTGTAACGAAGGAGAAAATTTCCGGGTTACAGTCTCTTTTTTTATCAAATTTATGTTTTTTTATCCGGAAAGTTGTATAATGAAAACAGCGATTTTGCGTATTGGTCTGAATAGTTACAATGTATGTCAGGAGAGGGGGCTGGAAGCATGGAATATACCAGACAGAGTGATCTGAAAGTTACATGTATTGCAACTGTGGATGATATGGATTTCTTTGGAATTACAGTGGATGACATTCTGGACAGAACTGAGGCTGGACTTCATTTCCTGAAGAAAGTCAAGGAATTGTGTGGAACGACCCAGAAAGTAACCTGGACGAACATAGCGTACACGTTACAGATTGCCATGCTTCCACACGGAAGTCTGTCACTTGGATTCAGCGAGGAGATTCCTGATTATATTGAGAATCTGAAACATTCCATGATTATGGCAGATGAACAGACAATGGCTCCTTTAAAAGATTTCATTGAGACTTTGGAGAAGTCAGATGAAGATACAGCACGTAAACTGGTGGCGCGTTTTGAGAAGGACGCGCGGAAAGGGTAAGCACAGATGAAGACAAATATTAAGAAGATATATACCTGTTTCCCAGGTGGTAAGCACAAGGTTCTTACCATGAGCTATGATGATGGCAAACATGAGGACAGAAGACTGGTTGCACTTTTTAACCAATATGGGATTAAGGGAACTTTTAATGTAAACAGTGGTCTGGAAGGGGATCCGGTAAGAATCCCGCAGGCTGAGTACAGGGAACTGTATAAAGGACATGAGGTTGCCTGCCATACAGTATCACATCCGACAATTGGCAGATGTCCATTGGAACTTGTTGCACAGGAAGTAATTGAAGACAGGAAGAAACTGGAATCTATTATGGGCTATCCGGTTCGCGGACTGGCATATCCTAATGGCTCAGAATCTCCTGAAATCCGCGCCATGCTACCGGCATTAGGGATTCGCTATGGCAGAGTGGTAGGCAATACGGATGGATTTGCCATGCCAGAGGATTTCCTGCAGTGGAAAGCTACCTGTCATCATAATCATAACCTGTTGGAGCTTGGTCAGCAATTCGTAGACCTGCATAAGAAACAGTATCTGTATATGATGTATGTCTGGGGGCACAGCTATGAGTTCACCAATAATAATAACTGGGAAGTTATGGAAGATTTCTGTAAGCTGGTTGGCGGTAAGGATGATATATGGTATGCTACCAATATACAGATTGTAGATTATATGGATGTGGTAAAAGCAGCACAGTATGCGGCAGATGGTTCTTTTGTATACAATCCATGTGCACAGAGCCTGTGGTTATGTGTGGATGATGAGAAGTTCGTAGAAGTAAAGGGTGGACAACAGGTCCAGTTGTAGATGCTATTTTAGTGTAATGGAGGGTACAAAATGCAGAAATTAGTAAGTAGAATGGTTCGGCTATTCATGGTATTTGCAGCAGCGTGCTGCATTATGGCAGGTGCTGGTGGGGCAATGAGTGTAAAGGCAGCACAGACCAGTCAGGTCACAGAAGCACAGGCAGCAGATACGGAAGATACTGCACAGGATGATGGAAGCGGTGTAATGCTTCTGCTGGGCGGTATGCTTATTATAATTCTGGCTGTCGTAATTACTGTTGCAGCAACTGTTGTAGTAGCAGCACCGGCGGCAGCTGATGAAGTGTAGTATGAATGTGAATGCAGTACAGAAAGGGTCTTCTTTGAGGAGACTCTTTTTTTGTGACTGCCAGGATTGCGGAGGATGATAAAAAGGAGTATGCTAATAAAGAATGCGATGGGAGGAATGTTATGGAGAATTTAATATTCAGTTTGAATGCTACAATACCTATCTTCCTGGTAATGGTAGCAGGATATGTATTCAGGCAGATGAAAATTGTAGATGATAGTTTTGTGAAAACACTTAACTCATTTAACTATAAAATTACATTGCCGGTCTTATTGATTACAGATATTGCAGAGGCGGATTTCTATGCAGTATGGGATACGACATTTGTGGTTTTCTGTTTTGGAGTGACACTGGTCTGCATATTGTTGATTACTGTGTTTGCAGTGCTCTTTATTAAGAAGAAATCTATTCTGGGTGAATTTATTCAGGCATCCTACAGAGGCAGCGCAGCAGTTCTTGGAGTGGCCTTTATGGTGAATATTTACGGTTCAAGTGCAATTGCACCGCTGATGATTCTGGCGACTGTACCTTTGTATAATGTTGCTGCAGTCATGATACTGTCGTTTACTGCGCCGGGAAGTACAGGGCTGGACAAAGCAGGGTTAAAGAAATCCTTAAAAGGAATTGCGACCAATCCGATTATTCTGGGAATTTTAATTGGTATGATCATATCTGTGGCAAGGATACCGATTCCTTTTATCATTGATAAGACATTACATAATTTCTCAGTTCTGGCAACACCTCTGGCACTGATTGGTCTGGGAGCAGGTTTTGAAGGACGTAAGGCACTTGCAGAGATCAAGCCGACTATTATCAGTTCTTTGATTAAACTGTTTGTGATGCCGGCAATTTTCCTGCCTGCGGCAGCGGCGTTGGGGTTTCGAAATGAGAAAATGGTAGCAATTCTGATTATGCTGGGAGCGCCGACTACAGTAAGCTGCTATATCATGTCCAAGAATATGGGGCATGAGGGCGTATTGTCGTCCAGCTGTGTCGTTTCTACTACCTTTTTGAGTTCAATTTTTATTACATTATGGCTGTTTATTTTAAAGAATTTTAATCTGATTTAACATACAAAACGCCGGATTCCATATCATATGTGAACCCGGCGTTTATTATATGATAGCATTCTATGCTTTCAGTACTTCATCAATATTGGCAACGATATTTTGCAGATTCTGTGTAATATCAGCATCTATCTGATATTGCAGCAGTTCATTTAAGATGGATCTTGCCTTATCGGGATCATAGGTCTCCAGTGCATCGAATGCTTCGTGGAGCTGTTCTCCCCATTTCTTGAAAGTAATCTGATTGCCCTGTCCATCTGTAGCATGGTCTTTTAGACCAAGAGACTGGATATAATCTGTAAACACATCACAGGCTTCATCCCATTCAAAGGACAGCTTCTCCCAGTTATTCTGTATGACTTCAAGATTGCCCGCATAGGCTTCTATCTCATGGAAAAAGGCAGTGTCTGTGAGATTACGAAGTCCCAGTGCATTGGATTTAACACGCAGCGCATGAACTTTGGCACCGTATTGCAGCAGGGTATCAGAATCCATTAGAGTAAATAATTCGTCTTCCTTGCGGTGGCTTTCCCCAACAAAGGTCAAAAGGAAATCATTGTATTTATCTACATTGCCATCCATATTCTGTAATGCCGTGTCTACATCAACGCCATTTTTGGCAAGATAGCGCATTTTAATGCGACAGTCTGTAATATATGTATCAGGAAGCTCTTCCAGATGGTCAAGTGTCTGTTTTGCCTGATAAGCCAACATGGATAATTTCTGTTTCTTCATTAATAATTCTGTTCGCTTGGTGATATTCATGAACAGAGGATAGGCGGCACAGTAGATCAGAAGCTGTGGCATCAGATGCACAAGAGCCAGATTCAGGTCTTCAATGCCAAGATATATGGAGACATAGAAAGACAGAATCATTCCTACAAATCCACCCAAGAAAATATGGGAGGTAATGCGTTTGGAATAATACTGGCAGGCGATCAGTGTCGGAAGCAGCCAGATAATAGATGCATAGTGTGACAGTGTGGAAGACAACAAAAAAACAGCTGTCAGGTTACATCCAAGTATCAGTCCGGTCAGCAGATTAATGCCTTTTGAGCCCACAAGAAGAATATCTGACAGATGCATCAGATGATTAACAACGGCAGGCAGAAGTAAGATAAAAATACTGACAGGCGCTATGATCTGAAAAGCCGGCGCCGGGACAGATATGATGTGAAACAGAGTAAATATCCAGGCGATGCCGATGACCATTGCGGTAAAACAGGACCAACGGATTGCGGAAGTATTGGATATCTGTCTGTTCTCAAGAAAAATATGATTGTAATTGTATTGCATAATTACGTATCCCTCCGGTAGAAAATAAACAAAAGTTTCTCCTTCGTGATACTCCCCCTGAAATAAGCGAAAATCCGCTTATGCATTTATAGTATAACATAGAAAAAAAGTGCGGAAAAGTCAAAAGGTGTGTTCTTCTTTTGACTTTTTTTCGCACTTTACCATAACCATTTAGATATGTAAATGGGCTTTGAATCTGGATACAAAACGGAATGAGAAATAGACAATGGCAGTGTCAATTGGCAGCATAATTGCATTCTTGATAATTCTGGCAGGCAGAAGAACCATAAAGCCCTTTCCATAAAGCATAGAGATCCACAGAGTATTCAGACCGCAGTTGATTACGAGCTTTACAATGAATTCTGCGACAAGAACCCGCCAGATGCTGATGGGTTTCTTATAAAGAATGGAACCATATATAATGCCGGAGAGCATGGCATCAAAGGTAAAGCCAAAGAAGAATGGACCGGTAGGCTTGATGATGTATTTCAATACGTCCAGCGCTCCACCGAAGATACAGCCGGTAATAGGTCCAAATAGGAATTCTACGATACGGTTTGGCAGACCGGAGAAACCGATCCGGATATAGGGACCGACTTCAATAGATGTGGTATAGCTGAGTACGACTGCCAGTGCAGCCATAAAAGCACAGATAACCATGTTTTTGGTTACTTTCAGTTCCATAATGGAATCTGCATAGAGTTTTCTGATTTTTTGCATAAAAAAACCTCCTGTATGCAGTTGTCCTGTAAACTACATAAGGAAGATAAACGTTCGTCAATCCAGTATGTAGCAGCGGGATGCGAACCTTATACCGCAAGCGAAACCTTTCGGATGCTTTTCGTCCATATGACAACTCCCTGTTCATACGGCACTTAACGCATAATGTTCTACTCTGCAAAATTGTAAGCCACATATGTGGCGCCTATAGTTACCAATAAGGTATTCCCTTATAGTTGCACAGTATACTATCTGTATCTTTCTTTGTAAAGACAAAATATAATAAATATTAATATTTGTATAATAACATGCAAAAAATATACAGACACATTTGAAAATATGGCAAAATCAGCAAAGTGTATCTTGCATACAGGAAATAAATGTGGTAGCATATAGAAAGTATGTTCGATAATGGAGAGAAATTATGTTTGAAAATAATGAATGGGGTATGATGTCTGTAATTCTTGCAGATATGGAACAGGATAAATGGATCTGGATCATTGGTATATTGGCTGTGCTGGTACTGGCAGCTGCCGCAGGGGTAGTATTGTGCAGGCGTTTCAGGAAACGTTACGCAGATGATGAACTGGATGAGATGGAAGGACTTGACTTTGAATATTACTGCGCAGAACTTTTGCGCAACAGAGGATTTATAGAGGTTGAGGTCACAAAGAGCAGTGGAGATTATGGAATTGATATTCTTGCGGAGAAAGAGGGCGTGACCTATGCCATTCAATGTAAGCGGTATAATGGACCTGTAGGAGTAAAAGCTGTTCAGGAAGCGTATGCCGGCAGGGATTTCTATGACCGCATGGTGGGCTGTGTCCTGACGAATCAGTATTTTACCCAGCCCGCAGTAGATGCAGCACAGAAGCTCAAGATATTGCTGTGGGACAGAGATTATCTGGAAGAAATGATAGAGGAAGGATGTTAAGCTATGGATGAAGAAAGCGTATTATTTCAAAAGAGACTGGAAGAGCTTGCCCACAAATCCTATACCAACAGCCAGTATCTGTGTACAGGATTTTTGTCATTGGCAGAGCAGGATGTTTACCATAGAATAGAGCGGGAATTGTCCTACGTTCCTGTTACCATGTATGGAGGTACGGCAGACTGCGAGCGCATCATGCTCCGTTTCGGAAGTGAAGAGCTGTGTGGATGGGATGAGCCTTTTCCCATTGCCTGCGTAGAGATAGCTCCTTTGCTTGAGAAGTTCGGTGAAGAGCTTTCACATAGGGATTACCTGGGCGCGTTGATGAATCTGGGTATTGAGAGAAGTACACTGGGAGATATCGTTATGATCGGCAAGCATGCCTATCTGTTCTGCACAGATAAGATGGCACCGTACATAATCGAGAATCTGAGCCAGATCAGGCATACACATGTCAAATGCCAGTATGCTGCCCAGATACCGGAGAGTGTCATTACCAAGCTGGAGAGACGAAGCCTTGTAGTCAGTTCAGAGAGAGCAGACGGAATCATAGCCAAGCTCTATAATATGTCGAGAAGCCAGAGTGTAGAGCTGTTCCGGGGCAAGAAGATATTTGTAAACGGCAGACTCAATGAGAACAACAGTGGTACATTGAAAGCAGGAGATAAAATATCCGTGCGTGGATATGGCAAATTTATTTTTCAGGGGATTGCTTATGAGACCAAAAAGGGAAGATACTGTGTTGACGTGGATGTTTATGTATAGAGTCAGGTGTGCATAAAATTGTATATTTCAACATAAATATGGCTGCTTTCGCTCTATCTGGACAGGATATATTGCATTCATAAAATGTTGTTGCTATCATGTAAATACTCAAAATGTGTACAGGAGGATGAGGTTCTATGGAGAAGAAATCTGTATATGGAATGACAGAAGGAAGTCCGGCAAAACTTCTTTTATCTTTTACAATCCCGATGCTGATCGGCAATCTGTTCCAACAGTTTTATAATATGGTCGATTCTATTGTGGTAGGCCGTTTTGTAGGCGCAAATGCACTGGCAGCGGTAGGTGCGACAGGTTCCCTGAATTTCCTGTTTTTCTCCATGAGCTTTGGTGTATCTGCGGGCGTTGGTGTGGTACTGTCACAATATTTCGGAGCAGATAAATCAGATATGGTAGGAAGAAGCTTTGCCAATGGTATGTATCTTCTGACGCTGGTATCTGCCATTATGAGTATCGTGGGAATTGTGTCTGCAAGAGCTGTTCTTATGCTGCTTAATACACCGGAATCCATTCTGGATGATGCGGTGCTGTATATGAGAGTCTCCTGTGCAGGCATTCTTGCCATAGCAGCCTATAATGGAGTGGCTGCGGTATTGAGAGCCTTGGGTGATTCAAGAACACCGCTGTATTTCATGGTGGTGTCCTGTATCATTAATATTGCACTGGATCTGGTATTTGTAATTGTCTGCCAATGGTCTGTATTTGGCGTGGCACTGGCTACAGTCATTGCCCAGCTGGTAGCGGCGATTGGTGCTTTTATCTATGCGTTTTGTAAGATCCCTATTCTGAGGGTAAACAAGGAATGCAGAAGAGTGAAGCCGGATATTATGGAGAAGTGTTTCCGGTTGGGATTTCCTATTGCCCTGCAGAATTCCCTGATTGCCTTTTCCTGTATCTTCCTGCAAAGAGTAGTCAATGGATTTGGAGAAGATGTTGTTGCTGCCAATACGGCACTTAGCCGAATCGAACAGCTGGTCCAGCAGCCATATAACTCTCTTGGAGCAGCACTTACGACTTTTACAGGACAGAATATCGGTGCCGGTAAAGTAGACAGAGTAAAGCAGGGACACCGTGTAGGTGTCATATGCGTCATTGCGTTCAGTATACTTATGCTGATTCCCGGACAGTTCTTTGGCAAACAGATTATGGGAATCTTCGTACAGGATGCAGATGTTATAGCGATAGGGGCAAAAGGATTTGCAATTACAAGCCCATTCTACGCATTTCTGGGAATGATTTATGTATCGAGGGGAATCTTAAATGGTGCGGGTGATGCTGCGTATTCCATGATTAATGGATTTATGGAGATAACCGGCCGGGTAGGCTTTGCCAAGCCGCTTACGATGATACCGGCAATTGGTATGTGGGGCGTGTTCCTTACGACAGGATTGACATGGACACTGGTCAGCCTTGTAAGTATGCATCGGTATGCGAGCGGCAAATGGAGAAATAAAGCGATTGTATAAAAAAAGTGCACCTGGTAATTAAATCAGGTGCACATTTTTTTAGGTTTAAATTATACTAATTTCTGACCACATTCAATACAGAATTTGCCGCCATTTGTAGGAGTGCCACAGTTAGGGCAGAACTTGGGAACGGCACCTGCCTGAGGCTGGCTGCCTGCAGGAGCAGCTGTATTGGTATTGGCTGTCTGATTCTGCTGTGCAGCCATATTATTGATCATCTGCTGTCCCATCATCATGCCCATCTGCATGCTTGCCATATTCATGGCTGCATTACCGCCGCTGTTACCCTTGGAAAGGGCATCTGTCATGGCGAACTGCTGGTAACGGTTCATATCACCTACCATAGCCTGGGAGGCTGCCTTTGCCTGCATAGCCTGAACTTCCTGTGGATAAGAGAAATTAGAGCAGTTGAAAGCAGTTACCTTCAGACCAATCTTGGATAATTCTGCATCCAGATCTGTCTGGATACCCTTGCTGATCTCCTGTGAGTTTACTTGCAGATTGAACATATCCTTGCCTTCACGGCTGATCCATTTCATCAGAAGAGGATCCAGGATGGAAATAACATAATCACGGATATCATTAATGGTATAAATCTGCTTAATACCCGCAAGAGAGTCAATTAAGTGCAGATAATCATCTACCTTTACATCAAAGGTACCAAAAGCCCTGATTGGCATTCCGCCGGGAAGTCCCGGTGCAGGAAGGCTGATTGCATTTTTTGTGCCCCATTTGATATTAAAGATTTTGGTATTTACGAAGAGGACTTCTGCACGAAGCCCACTGTTGAAGCCAAATTTGAAGCCTTTTAAAGTAGACAGGAAAGGGATGATCTGGGACTCGATCTCATAACTTCCCTCATCCTTGAAGATTCCTTCCAGCCTGCCATTATATAAGAAGATAGCATCTTGTCCCTGATGGACAATAAGACGGCTGTCTTTCTTGATCTCTCTGTTTGCCCATTTCCAGAAGATCACATCATCGCGATATTCTGTCCATTCAATTACATTTGCAAATTGGTTTCCAAATAATCCCATAAATTAACATTCCTTTCTGATAAATAATATGTAGATTCGAATTCCGGTGTAGTCTGTTCATATTCTGTAGTACGTCCATAGCTGCTGTCATCACTGCCGCCTCCAAGGAATATGGCAGCAAGTACAAGAAGTATGGCTATTATGATAGCTGCGATCTTAACAGGACTCTTAGGATATGCGCCGTGGATATTGCCGGTCTGTCCATTGATAGCGACCTGATACAGCTTTCCTTCATAATAATAGGAGGTTGAGTATACAGGAACCAGTATATGCTTATAAGATTCATTACGATAACGTGAATGAAGCCGGACATCCTTAACACTGTCGTATCGGGAAAGGACATCATCACTTGCCAGGCTGCGAAGACGCTGTTCCATATCGTCTCTGGCTGAATTGCTGGCTTTTTCAAGGTCTACATTATAACATTGTGACATGCAGCCTGATAAATATTCAGGAGCATAGGAGACCAGTCTGCCCATATCATATGGTTCAATCTGACTCAGGAAAGCGGCATTTTCAGTGTTTACTGCCTTTTCCAGAATATCATCAAAATGTTCCTGCACATGTCCATGTGTGTGATACCAGTCGGTATGGGTCCTGGTCTGTACGTTGCCTTCTTTATCCTTATACTGCTCTGTCCTGGTTCTTCCACCCATTGCTGTATAATCTGCATCTGCATCTGCATCAAAGGTCCAGTAAGGGAGATAGAGGCTCTGGAAAGGATTGCCCTGATACAGGGTCTTTAATTTGCCGGGAGCCAGCCATCTGCGTTTCACCCATTTATGAAAGGTTTCCTTTGCAGCGTTCATGTCCAGATTAAAAGGAATGATGCCATCGGGTATGATAGCATCCAGCTGCTTCTGTGCCAGTACATAGGAGGAACCACAGTAAGGACATACGGAAGTCGTATCATCCTTGCCAATCTCTAAAGTAGCGCCACAGCCGGTACATTCCATCGTAGTGGAGGTCTTCTCGGAAGGACGCAGGATCCGTTTGGCATCTATCGTCAATTTGTGTTCTATGATCTTACTTGTATCATTGAGAATAGGAACACAATTGCCGCAGTTGGGACATTTCATCTGTTTGGTTTCTACATCATATTCCATAATACCGTTACAGGATTCGCAGCGGTATACGGAAGATTCTTTATTATCCATAGTTTCCCCTTTCTGTGTATTTATCATATACTCTCTCGCAGATAATAACATTATATTCTTTTACGTTTTTTTTGTCTATAAAATATGGATTCTGTTTCCACAGAATCTGAAGAAATAACAAAGACTAAGCAATATTTGATAAGACTGAGTGTTATTTTGGGAGTATAGTGAAAGAGGCAGGAGAACATTAGGTTATGGAAAACTAAAATATTTTACAAATGAGTAAACAATCATTGCGTCCTTGTCCTGTTATTGTTATAATCAGGCTATAGTAGGTTACAGGTCGTATCAACGGCAGAAGAGAGGTAAATATGGGATTGGATGTAAAGGTTACAAAGGATAAAATTGCAGCTGGTAAAACAGCACTTGGTATTGAGTTTGGTTCTACCAGAATTAAGGCAGTACTTACAGATGAAGACAATCAGGTGATTGCTATCGGTAATTATGACTGGGAGAATCAGCTGGATGGGCATATCTGGACATACAGCCTGGATGCAATCTGGGCAGGATTACAGGGTTGCTATGCAGATCTGACTGCCCGTGTAAAGGCAGAATATAATACAGACGTAGAGACGATAGGAGCAATTGGCTTCAGCGGTATGATGCATGGCTATATGGCATTTGATGCCCAGGGAGAATTGCTGGTTCCTTTCAGAACCTGGAGAAATACCATCACACAGGAAGCCAGTGGAAAGCTGACAGAGTTGTTTGGCTATCATATTCCACAAAGATGGAGCATTGCCCATCTGTATCAGGCAATCCTGAATGAAGAAGAGCATGTAAAGGATGTTGCTTTCTTTACCACACTGGCAGGATATATTCACTGGAAGCTCAGCGGAGAGAAGGTTCTGGGTGTAGGAGAGGCATCCGGTATGTTCCCGATTGATATTGCAACAAAGCAGTTCAACACCAGAATGATCGCTCAGTTCGATGAGCTGGTAGCAGATAAGAATTATGGCTGGAAGCTGGCTGACATTCTTCCCGGCGTACTGGTTGCAGGAGAGCAGGCAGGTACTTTGACAGAGCAGGGTGCAGCACTCCTGGATGTATCCGGCAAGTTAAAGGGCGGTATTCCAATGTGTCCGCCTGAAGGAGATGCAGGAACAGGTATGACTGCTACCAATAGTGTAAAGCAGCGTACTGGTAATATTTCTGCGGGTACTTCTGTATTTGCCATGGCAGTATTGGAGAAGGATCTGTCCAAGGCATATGACGAGCTTGATCTGGTTACAACTCCGGAAGGAAGTCTGGTGGCTATGGTTCACTGCAATAACTGTACTTCTGATCTCAATGCATGGGTAAATCTGTTTAAGGAATTCTACGAAGCAATGGGTCAGAAAGCAGATATGAACGAGCTTTATGGTACTTTGTACAGAAAGGCACTGGAAGGGGATGCTGACTGTGGTGGCTTACTTTCCTATGGCTATTTCTCAGGAGAGCATGTGACAGGATTTGAAGAAGGCAGACCATTGTTTGTGCGTAAGCCGGATTCTGCATTCAATCTTGCCAATTTCATGAGAGTACACTTATTTACAGCACTGGGTGCTATCAAGATTGGCATGGATATTCTGGCAAAACAGGAAAATGTGAAACTGGATGAACTGTTAGGACACGGAGGATTATTTAAAACTCCGGGAGTAGGACAGAGAGTGGTCGCAGCAGCAGTCGATACACCGGTATCCGTTATGGAGACAGCAGGAGAAGGTGGTGCATGGGGCATTGCCGTACTTGCTAACTATATGAAGAACAAAGAGCAGGGAGAGATTCTTGGACAGTATTTGGATAACAAGGTATTTGCAGGCCAGGCATCTACCCGTATTGAGCCTGATGCGAAGGATGTAGAAGGTTTTGAGACTTTCATTGAACGTTATAAAGCAGGTCTTGCAATTGAGCGTGCCGCAGTAGATAACTTATAAGATGGAAAGGAAGCAAAGCAATGTTAGAGGAATTAAAACAGAAAGTATATGAAGCCAATATGGATCTGCCCCGTTATGGACTGGTAACATTTACATGGGGTAATGTCAGTGCGATTGACAGAGAGAAGGGACTGTTTGTAATCAAGCCCAGTGGTGTAGATTATAATCTGTTAAAGCCGGAAGATATGGTTGTCATGGATCTCAACGGCAATAAGGTAGAAGGCAGATATAATCCTTCTTCTGATACACCTACCCATCTGGAATTGTACAAGGCTTTTCCTGAAATCGGAGGTATCGTACATACCCATTCAACATATGCGACGAGCTGGGCGCAGGCAGGAAGGGCGATTCCCTGCTATGGAACGACCCATGCAGATTATATGTATGGCGAGATCCCCTGTGCAAGAGTGCTGACACAGGAAGAAATAGATGCAGGGTATGAGAAGAATACAGGTACAGTGATTATTGAGACCTTCGAGGGAAAAGACCCGATGGCAGTACCGGCTGTCCTTTGCAAGAATCATGGACCTTTTGCCTGGGGCAAGGATGCAAAGGAAGCAGTACATAACGCAGTCGTTCTGGAAGAGGTAGCCAAAATGGCATTATTCACAGAACAGTTAAAGCCGGATGTAGAACCTGCACCACAGAGGATCCAGGACAAGCATTATTACAGAAAACATGGTGCCAATGCCTATTATGGTAATAAAGTAGAGTAGAAGCACAAAGACTGTAACTATTCAGAACCCCATGCGCAAAATCGCTGTTTCGCAGCTTTTCTTTTGCTTATGTGGTTACTTCGCCATATAAATTGAGTCAAATATGCTTATAAATAAGCATATTTTGATTCAATTTGCATGGCTCTGAATAGTTACAAAAAATTTACATTTACGATTATATGGATATGTGTTACCATTAATTAAGTAAAACGCAGCTATGGATGGTAAATATAGCTGCACACAAATGTTATGATGGAGGAAAGAACATGACAAATTTAGAGCTTCAGAAAATGGCAAATGAAGTTCGTAAGGGTATCATTACCGGTGTTCATGCAGCAAAAGCTGGTCATCCGGGCGGTTCCTTATCCGCAGCAGATATCTTTACTTATCTTTACTTTGAGGAAATGAATATTGACCCAAAGGATCCGAAGAAGGCTGACAGAGACCGCTTCGTATTATCCAAGGGACATACAGCACCGGGTTTATATGCAGCACTGGCTAACCGTGGTTATTTCCCGGTTGAAGATCTTGTTACTTTGAGAAAGTTAGGTTCTTACTTACAGGGACATCCCTGCATGCAGTCCGTTCCGGGCGTTGATATGTCTTCCGGTTCACTTGGACAGGGCATTTCAGTAGCATGTGGTATGGCACTGGGAGCTAAAATGAGCGGTGATTCTTTCCGTGTATATACACTGCTTGGTGATGGTGAGATTGAAGAAGGCCAGGTGTGGGAAGCAGCAATGTTTGCCGGCCACAGAAAGCTTGACAATCTCTGTGTTATCGTAGATAACAATGGTCTTCAGATTGATGGTAAGATTGAGGATGTATGTTCTCCTTATCCTATTGATAAGAAGTTCGAAGCATTTAATTTCCATGTAATCAATCTGGCAGATGCACATGATTTTGATCAGATCAGAGCGGCTTTCAAGGAAGCAAGAGAGACTAAGGGCATGCCTACAGCAATTATTGCACATTCCTTAAAGGGTAAGGGTGTATCCTTCATGGAAGGCAATGCAGACTGGCATGGTAAGGCTCCTAATGATGAAGAGTTCGCAATTGCAATGGCAGATTTAGAGAAAGTAGGTGAAGCATTATGTCAGAAGTAAAGAAAATCGCTACTCGTGAGAGTTATGGTAATGCTTTAATAGAGATCGGTAAGGAAAATCCAAACCTCGTAGTTCTGGATGCTGACCTTGCAGCAGCAACTAAGACCGGTATGTTCAAGAAGGTATTCCCTGAAAGACATATTGACTGTGGTATCGCAGAGAGTAATATGGCTGGCGTGGCAGCAGGACTTTCCTTAACAGGTAAGATTCCTTTCATGAGCTCCTTTGCCATGTTTGCAGCAGGACGTGCTTTTGAGCAGGTTCGTAACTCTATCGGATATCCTCATCTGAATGTTAAGATTGGTGCTACACATGCAGGTATTACTGTAGGTGAAGACGGAGCTACACATCAGTGTAATGAAGATATCGCATTAATGAGAACCATTCCCGGCATGGTAGTTATGTGCCCGGCAGATGATGTAGAAGCCAAGGCAGCAGTCCGTGCCGCTGTAGAATATGATGGACCTGTATATATCCGTTTTGGACGTGCAGCAGTTCCTGTTATCAATGACACACCTGACTATAAGTTTGAGATTGGTAAGGGAACTGTAGTCAGAGAAGGTACAGATGTTACAATCGTAGCAACAGGTATCTGTGTAGATTCTGCACTGGGTGCAGCAGAGAAGCTGGCAGCAGAAGGTATCAGCGCAGAAGTTATCAATATCTGTACAATCAAGCCTCTGGATGAAGATATCATTATCAAGAGCGCAAAGAAGACAGGTAAAGTCGTAACTGCTGAAGAGCATTCTGTAATTGGTGGATTAGGCAGCGCAGTATGTGATGCATTGTGCAAATCCTATCCAACACCGGTATATAAGATCGGTATGCAGGACTGCTTCGGTGAGTCCGGCTCTGCCGCTGCGCTGGTTCAGAAGTACAAGCTGGATGCACAGGGCGTATATGAGCAGGTTAAGGAATTCGTAAATAAATAAACGAAAATGCTGATTATTTTGAACAGGGCTTTCTGCCAAGTGGCGGGAAGCCCTGTTTGTGTTACTGTTCACTCGTACCTCGTTCCAGCAACAATTTATGCACACAAAATCAATTGCATTGATTTTGGCGCATGCAAACTCGTGATTTTCATGCATAATCTGCATGAAAACACTTCGCGGCATACTAACTGTGTACAGTAACCTGTTTGTTACTGAAAGAGAAAGGTTTATAAGCTTGGGATTGCGATTGTAAGACCTAGCGTGTAGAATAGATTTAGGAGTCTGGGGGATAAAAAGGAAAGGGATGGTTATAGAGCATGGTAAAAAATATGGAATTACCTTCTAATGATGGAGTGCATAAGCTTCATGTAGTTGTGTGGCAGCCGAATGGTGAGCCTAAGGCAGTATTACAGCTTTCGCATGGAATGATAGAATTTATAGAGCGATATGAGGGACTGGCACAATATCTGAATGAACAGGATATTCTGGTAATCGGAAATGATCATCTTGGACATGGGCATACTGCCGGAAGTGATGAGGATCTGGGGTATTTTTGCCCGGAGCATATGAGTGAGACTGTAGTAAAGGATCTGCATACAGTCACAGAGTACGCCAAGAAGGAATATCCGGGGATTCCTTACTTTTTGTTAGGACACAGTATGGGTTCCTTTATGGCAAGACGCTATCTTATGACTTATGGTGATGAGCTGACAGGTGCAATATTGTGCGGAACCGGGGAACAGGCCAGTGCTACCCTGTTTGCCGGTAAGACGGTAGCAGGAATCCTTGGTGCATTTAAGGGTCAGAGATATCGTTCAGAGTTCATCAGAAAGACTTCTTTTAAAGGATATAATGACAGATTTGAAAAGCGTACGGAGAATGACTGGCTGACAAAGGATCAGTCTATTGTAGACTGGTATAATGGTCACAAGTTCTGTACTTTCGGCTTTACCATTAATGGATATAAGACTCTGTTTGAAGTGCTCACATATATCCAGAAGCAGGAAAATTATAATAAGATTCCTAAGAATCTACCGGTATATATGATTGCCGGAGAAGATGACCCTGTAGGCAATTATGGAGAAGGCGTAAAGCATATCTATCAGCAGTATAAGGACAGTGGCATAAAAGATATTTCAATCAAGCTCTATCCCAATGACAGACATGAAATCTTAAATGAGCTGGATAAAGAGACTGTATACGCAGATGTAGCAGACTGGATTGCAGGACATATGTAGAAATATATGTTTTGCGGATGTGCGATTGTATGATTAGAGGATGAATATGGAAAAGCATCAGACAGAATTTAAAGAAGCAATTGAAAATACACCTATCATTCCTGCCATAAAGGATGCAGAAAGCCTGGAACAGTGCTTAAAAAGTGACACTTGTGTCATTTTTATATTATTTGGTGATATTTGTAATATTGCAGAGATTGTGGAACGAATCAAAGCAGAGGGAAAGCTGGCGATGGTGCATATGGATTTGATCGCGGGGCTTGGAAGCAAAGAGGTCAGTGTTGATTATATTAAGGAAAGAACGAAAGCGGATGGCATCATTACGACCAAACCCATGCTGGCAAAACATGCCAGGGAGCTTGGACTTGCTACGGTACTTCGTTTTTTTATCATTGATTCCATGGCACTTTCCAATCTGTCAAAGCAGACCAGAGAAGCCAGACCTGACTGTATTGAGGTGCTTCCGGGAGTCATGCCTAAGATCATACGCAAGATCACCGGTGAAAACAAAACACCGCTTATTGCAGGCGGGCTTATCTCTGATAAAGAGGATGTATGTAATGCGCTGGATGCCGGGGCAGTTGCCGTCTCATCCACAAATGCGAAGATATGGTTTCTGTAAATATGGAGGATATTGGGAGAAATATATATGTATCAGGTAGTTATCGTTGATGATGAAGTAACAATATCAGAAGGAATTGCGAATCTGTTTCCATGGAAAGAAATTGGATTTGAAGCACATGCGTTCAGCGAACCGGATAAGGCATTGCAGTATATTAACCAAAACCAGGTAGACGTATTGATGAGTGATATCGAGATGCCGGAAATGAATGGATTAGAGTTGACAAAAGAAATAGCAAAAGCTGATATCAAAGTTGTAATTATATCCAGTCACCAGAATTATGAATATTTCAGGGCTGCAATTCAGCTAAATGTTGTGGATTATTTACTGAAACCTCTTAAGAGCGCAGATATTATTTCTTGCTTTGAGAAAATAAAACAGGAGCTTGACAGGAAAAATCATGTCGAGCAGGAACAGCCGAAGGGGTATTATGAGAAAATACTTGTCGAAGTAAAGTCGTATACGGAAGAACATTTTCAAGAAGCATCATTGGAGGAAGCGGCGGTGAGAGTCAATCTGAGTGCCAGTTATTTATCACGTATCTTAAAGGAGAAATGTGATTTCGGATTCGCAGAATATCTTTTGCAGATCAGGATGGAAAAGGCTGCTGCTATGCTGCAGGATCTTCAGTACAAAACTTACGATATCGCTTATTATGTAGGATATGATAATCCGAAGAGTTTTTCTCATGCTTTCAAAAATTATTATGGAGTGACACCTATGGATTACAGGAAAGGAAGTACCGCAAAATGAAAAAAAAATTTTTTTTAAAACGTTTTGCGGTATATTTTATGGCATTCTTTATACCAACTTTTCTGCTTTTTGTAATTGCAATGGTTATATTTGGAAATAGTGCAGAGGAGAGAATCATCAGCCGTGAACAGAAGGTATTAGAGTCAACAGATACTAATCTGTCACTTGTAATCAACAATATAGCCATGCAGAATGATTTGTTTACAAAGAATCCATATATGGGAATTGCATTGAAAAATATATTAAAAAAATCTGATTTCATCTCATATAGTGATACGATTTATCTTCGTAGTATGAAGGCAATGCTTCGTAGTGTACAGGAAGTATATAGTTATGTATCGGATATAAATATATATCTGACAGGATACGATAGATACTATTCTTCGGAAAATGCTATACAGGATATAAGTGGAAACGAATATTGGCTGGAACAATGCAGAGGTATGCCTGAAGAAACAGAAACTCTGGTTAAAAGACATGAATATGAAGAATACAGGAATACAAAGAATGAACTTACCGTGTATCAGAGAATGCTCCTGATGGATGGGTTTGTCATTATGAATATTGACTTGCAGGCATATGAAAATATTCTGAAACAGGCAGTGGGTGATATCGGAATGACTTTATTATTTGTCAATTCACAGGATGAACTCATCATAGCATATCAGGATACCATAGGTGTAAATGACGAGATATTAGAAAATATAATGCAGAAGGTGGGAGAGTCTAAATGGGTAAACATAAATAATGAAAATTATTTAATTCAGAATCTTTATGACGAAAAATGTGAATTAGAAATAATAGCCCTAGTACCAAAGACGGAAGTTAATAAGGAATTAAGTAATATTTTTCCTGTTTATTTTCTTGTATTCTTTATTAACAGTATTATAGTGACTTTATTGGCTTATATAACGACTAAGAGAAACTTCCAACATCTTGATGAGTTTATCCAGATCTTTTCCAATGCTGAAAAAGGCATTTATGTGCTGGCAAAATCGAGTTCTCCGGCTAAAGACGAATATGACATTATCATGAAAAATATTGTGTATTTGTTCTTACAGAAGGTAAAGCTTGATAAACAGTTGGAAATCAAAAAGGAAGAAGAAAGAATTGCTGAAATTACAGCATTACAGGCACAGATTAATCCACATTTCCTGTTCAATACCCTACAAACAATACAGCTTGAAGTAAATCAGGTTGAAGGGAAAAATGGAAAAATCGCTGCAACGATAGAAGAACTGAGCGACATTTTGAAATATGCGTTAGGAAATTCTAATGAGAAAGTTTCTTTTGCAAGGGAAATTCAGTATCTGAAGAAATATGTGAATATTCAGAAGCTTCGTTTTGGAGATAAATTTATACTATACTATGAAGTAGATGAAGAGCTGATGGATTTTCAGGTTTTCAGACTTTTGCTACAGCCTATAGTGGAGAATAGTATACTACATGGTGTACGTTATCGGGAAAAAGGTTATATAAAAGTAAAAATACATTATTCTCATACAGAACCTAAAGTAGTCATTTCAGTAATTGACTCCGGTATTGGTATGACGAAAGAGGAATTACAGATGCAAAGACAGAATATGAAAGACTATAATCCTAATCATGTAGGACTGGCAAATGTAAACTGCAGATTGAAACTGTACTATGGAGAAGAAGCTCAGCTGCATATCTATAGTAAAAAGGATATGGGAACTGTAATCAGATTCTGTTTGCCAAGAGAATCATAAAAATTGTGTGAGAATGACAAAAAATATTACCTTATCTTAAAAAATTAATAAAAAATGAGGAAAAATAAAAATGTCCCTCCCTTTTTGAAAGAAACCTAAGGAGATATAATAAATCTATCTTAAGAGGTATTTTCAGAAAGGGAGGTTTTTATGAACAAAAAACTATTAGCAATGGGGCTTAGTGTAACAATGATAGCAGGGATGCTTACTGGATGTGGAAGCTCTTCAACAGAATCTGGTGATTCTACAGCATCAACTTCTCAGACACAATCAGAAGTTACAGAACAGAATACTGCATCTGAAATATCACAGACAGCAGCTTCTGATGACGAACCAATTACTTTAAGATTTGCATGGTGGGGCGGCGATGAACGTAATGCAGCTACATTAGAAGTGATTGAGCAGTTCGAAGCGCTTCATCCTAATGTAACAATTGAGGCAGAGTATGGCGGAAATGACGGTTATCATGATAAGCTGGCTACTCAGCTGGCATCAGGAACAGCAGCAGATATTGTTCAGGTAGACCCGGAAACATTCCCTCAGTATGTTTCAACAGGAGATTACTTTGTTAATTACATGGACTACAGTAACATGGATCTGTCTACATTTGATGAGAATTATATATCTCTGGAGATTAACGGAAGATATGATGGTAAACAGTTAGGACTTCCTACAGGTATTTCCGGAGCAGGTATCCTGGTAAATCAGGATCTTGCAGATGAAATTGGTATAGATTTTACACAGGCTTATACATGGGATGATCTGTTGGAAATGGGCAGGAAAGTTCGTGAATATGATGACAGTATGTATCTGTTATGTGCAAATAAAGAATATATCGTTAATCTGATTGTATTCAATTATGGCAAGCAGTTATGCGGAAGTACTTTATTTGACAAGGAGACAGGAGAGCTTAACATTACAGAAGAACAGATGGCTGAGCTTATGCAATATGTGAAGAAATTATATGATGAAGGAGTAGTAGCACCGGCATCATATCAAGCGGCTTATGGCGGTGATAATTTACAGTCAGATGCTAACTGGATAGCAGGTAAATATGTATCTGCACTTACTTACATTTCAACAATTGATGTCATGGTAGCAGCGAATGACAGTGCAAATTATTCAATGAGTCAGTTACCTATGTTATCAGGATGCACAGAAAAAGGATGGGCTTCTAATACACCTCAGGTTATGGCAGTGACCAAGACATGTGAGCATCCGGAAATGGCAGTAGAATTCATGAATTATTTCTTTAACAATGAGACAGCACTTGCAACATTAGGTGCCACAAGATCTGTTCCACCTACAGAGAATGCAAGAAAGATCTGCTCTGAAAATGGTAAGCTCAGTGAAGTTACTATGGAAGGTGCTAATATTGCAGCAGCAGCCGGGGGAACACCAAATGACAAGATTTCTTCTTCAGAAGAGGCAAAAACAATTCTCTTTGATGCAGTAGAGACTGTTGGATATGGTGCAACTACACCAGAGGAAGCAGCAAGCGAAATTATAGATTCTCTTTCTTCATTATAAAATAGTGTAAACACACCGGAGATGCCTTATTGTGCATAGGGCATCTCTTTTTTAGAAAACTGTTAGGGGTAGAAATATGAGTAAGACTCTTGGTAAAAAGGCAGGCTATTCAAAAAGGGATTTAAAAGCCTACTATTATATAGCGCCTTGGCTGATAGGGTTTGCAATTCTTCAATTGTATCCATTTATCAGTTCGTTAATTTATTCATTTGCAGACTATTCAATAGGCTCAAAACCCGACTTTATCGGATTCGGAAATTATATAAAATTATTTACAAAGGATAAGGAATTCTGGACATCTCTTCGTGTTACGATTGTATTTGCGTTAATGACTGTTCCGGGGAAAATAATACTTGCACTTGCAGTTGCCATATTCTTGAACAGAGATATCAGGGGAATCAATCTGATTCGAACATTGTATTATATACCGTCTTTGTTTGGAGGAAGCGTTGCAATTGCCATATTGTGGAAGTTAATGTTCCTGGATAATGGTCCTATTAACGCTGTATTAACTGCTTTAAGACTGCCTAATGTACAATTCCTCGGAAGCACCACATGGGCATTGCCAACAATATGTCTATTGGAAATCTGGCAATTTGGTTCGTCAATGGTTATGTTTCTGGCTGCATTAAAAAATGTTCCCAAGTCATTATATGAAGCGGCTGAGATCGATGGAGCAGGAAAAACGAAGAGATTCTGGCATATAACTTTGCCTCAGATTTCACCAATCATTTTCTTTACAGTATTAAATCAGACAATACAGGCACTGCAAAACTTTACCTCCGCAGATGTAATAACAGAGGGTGGTCCTTTGAAGTCAACGTATGTTTTAGGCATGAAGCTGTATAGGGAAGGATTTGGTTATTTCAAAATGGGTTACGCAAGTGCTATTTCCTGGATTGTATTTACTGTAATATTGATGTTTACAGTAGTACTGTTTGCATCTTCAAAACTTTGGGTTCATTATGCAGATGAATAGTGTAGAAATAATAAATTCACACAAACAGGAAAGGTATGGTGAGTAGCATGAAATCAAAAAAGCGTAATTTATTTTTTGATTATTTATTGATATTTATAATCGGATTTGTTTTATTATATCCGATTATCTGGATGTTCTTTTCTACTTTTAAAACAAATGAAGAAATATTTGGTTCATTTAAACTGTTACCGGAATCTTTCTCATTTCAGTATTATATAGATGGCTGGAAGGGAAGTGGTAAATTTACTTATGCAAAGTTCTTTCTTAATACATTTATTATGGTGGTGCCAACTACACTATTAACAGTTTTATCGGCAACATTTGTTGCATACGGTTTTGCAAGATTTAATTTTCCCGGGAAAAAGTTTCTTTTTATTTTATTACTTGCAATGATGATGTTACCTAATGCGGTAGTAATTATTCCAAGATATACTTTGTATAATAAATTTCATTGGGTGGATTCTTATATGCCATTCTATGCACCGGCGGTATTGTGCTGTAATTCATTTTTTCCATATATGATTATTCAATTTTTACGTGGAATTCCAAGGGAGCTGGATGAATCAGCATATATTGATGGATGTGGCACTTTCAAAACATTGACAAGAATTATTCTGCCTTTAATGAAACCTGCATTATTTTCTGCCGGGCTTTTCCAGTTCTTGTGGACATATAATGATTATTTTAATTCATTGATATTTATTAATTCAGTAAAAAAATACCCGATTTCACTGGCATTGAGAATGTCTCTGGATGCAGAGTCAGTAGTACAATGGGGAAAAGTCCTTGCAATGGCAACTGTAGCAGTCATTCCTGTCATGATTCTATTCTTTGCGGCGCAGAAATATTTTGTAGAAGGTATTGCGACAAGTGGATTGAAAGGTTAATTTACTGATTGTATATAACAATTGACAATTGTTAAAACAAAGAGTATAGTTAATATCGGAACAAGATATTGATACAGATATAACAAAGGCGTTTGTAACAGTAGTTTTCTACTGTTTACAAGCGTTTTTTAGTCTAAGGATAAGAGAGCAGGGAATAAGAGAAGAATGTAAGGAGGGAACATCATTTATGACAAAATCAATTGCAATTAAATCTGCCTTTTCTTGTGGTGGAAAGGCATGGGATTACCTGGAACATATCAGCTGCAAAAATGTCGTACTGATCAGGGATAGCCAGATGAGCCAGGGAGTAAGTAATATTGTATCCAAGATCAGAACATATATGGATTCCATGGGTGTGATCATGGGAGAATATGACATAGGCGGGGATAAATTATCCCAGATCCAGCTGATAGGCGGTATTCAGTTCATGAGTGAGAAAAAGCCGGACATGGTGATTGCCATAGGTTCTGAGCTGACAATTAAGATTGCCAAGCTGATGCTGATATTTTATGAATATCCAGAGCTTGCAAACAGTACCATAGAGAATGCAGATACCAAAGGAAAAAGCCTTCATACCAAGCTTGTAGTCATTTCAGGGGATTCGGAAGAAGCAGAAGGTGTAAATCAAGTGAATTTCATTAAAATAGACAGTGACGATTTGAAATTCGAGTAAATGTATACGGATGCATAGAAAAAGAACAGCCACTGTAAAAACAGTTGGCTGTTCTTTTTTGGCTGTTTTGTAAATTCTATTGATAGGATGCTACATTGGATGCGTCTACCGGTTCAAATGGAACCCATACATATTTACCATCTTCACTGACATCAAGGCCACTTGAAGATGCAGACTGATGATTGGCAAGGGATACAGCAACTTTGACAGCGGCTTCACCCTGTCCGGTTGCAGACTGGTATACGGTGAAAGCCATGTCGCCGGATGCAATGGCAGCACATCCATCCGTAGTAGCATCTACACCGAGAATTGGTACAGAGATGCCATTGGCTTTGCAGGCTTCTACAGCGCCCAGTGCCATGGAATCATTATTACTGATAACACAGTCAAATGACTTATTCAGATCAATGAAGACATTAAGCATTTCAGCTGCTTTATCTGTACTCCAGTCAGCGTAATCTTCAAATACGATATTTACCTTTTTGCCACTGTTCTTAAAAGCCGTTTTAAGTGCTTCTGTTCTTCCTTTGGTGGCAGAGTGGTTTTTTTCACCTTTGAAGATAACAACGTTGATTTCATCCTTGGAAGCCATTTTGTCAAGAACATATTCAGCCTGAAGCTGACCTGCAACCTGTTCATTGGAACCAACATACATATACTGGTCTGCTTTCAGCCGTTTATCAGCAGGGCAGCTGTTCATAAAGATGATTGGAAGATCGCCTGCGCAGGATTCCAGTTCTATGGCAGTATCAGCATCTACAGGAAGACAGAGAATAACGTCATAACCCTGTTCCTTGGCAGAACGGATCTGGTCTGCCTGTGTTTCTATTGTATTCTGTGCATCTACCAGATCAAACTGTGCGCCAAGGTTTTGGGCAGTAGATGCAGCAGCATCTGCCAACATAGCACGGAAGGTATCATTACCATCCGACATACACATAAGAATTTTAGTGTCGTTTCCGGAAATGACAGAAGATTGACTTCCGGTTTGGGCACAGCCAGTGAATAACAGTGTGGCAGCAAGAATGGTACCAGCTATTTTCAAATAACCTTTTTTCATAAGGTATGCCTCCTAAATTTTAAACTTATTAACCTGATTGGATAGTTCTTCAGCAGATACACTAAGCTCTTTGGAATCCTCGGCGGCATGAGTACTGCTCCTTGTAATCTCCTGCGCCTGGCTGACCATAGTATCTGATGTAGCAAGAATTTCCTGTGAGCTTGCAGCCTGTTCTTCAGAAATGGCAGCAACATTGGTTGCAACATCATCTACCTTGCTTACTTTAGTGACCATAGATTCTACGAGTTCATTAGCGGCAGCAATGTTCTGGAAAATAGAATCAAAGGTTGCTAATGCTACAGAGATTAACTGACCGCTTTCACCAATATTGCTGACGCTTACATTAGCTTGTGCCACACAGGCGTCAACATAACCATTAATCTGCTGGATTAAATTTTCAATAGTGTGGACAGATTCTGCACTGGTCTGGGCAAGCTTGCCAATCTGGGTAGCGACAACTGCAAAACCTCTGCCATTTTCACCGGCTCTGGCTGCTTCAATGGATGCGTTTAAGGAGAGAAGGTTGGTTTCTTCAGCAATATCAGCAATAACCGCTGTAATATTTGTAATTTCGCTGGATGCAGTACCGACCTTGTCAATGGCTGCTTTCAGACTGTTAATAGACTCATTGATTGTCTGCATTGCAGTATTGACCTGATTCATATCTGTTCTGCCTTTTTCGGAGATTTCCACAGTTTCTTTCATTTTATTTTCTACCTGGGAGCCGTCTTCTCTGGTATCTGCAACTACATTTGCAAGGGTTGTTGCGTGCTCTGCAATATCGTTAACAGAAGCTGAAAGTTGTTCTACTGTTTCATTTAGCTGTTGCATGGAGTCGCTCTGTGTGGTACTTGCTTCCCGCATTTTATCAGAAATCTCCAAGCTTGACTGGGATTGTTCATGCAGCCTGTCCGATACGTTATGGATAGAATCAATCATATCGCGCATAGTGGCAAGGAATTTGGAGACACCGGAACTCATTTTACCAATCTCATCATTACTTGCAGCACGGACTTCAACAGTAAAGTCACCATCTGTCATCTGCGTTATGACATGGGTCAGTTCTTTTATTGGTTTAATTACAAGATGTATGACTCGTTCAATTACAACAGCAAGGACAAGAATACATACAATTCCAATCAGAAGCATGATGTTACGCACTGATGTAACGCTTGAGAAGATAATTGAGGTAGGAACGTAGGATACGAGCAGCCAGTCAGTTCCGTCAATGGTAAGGAAGGCTGTTTCGTTACCTGCTATTTCTCCCTGTGTATAGTCAGAAGCCTTCATTCTGGCAGCAACACCGCTTAAAAAGGCATCACTGTTGGACTCATCCAATTTAGTGGAGATAAGAGAAGTATCACGATGAGCCAGAATGGTATTGTCTGTAGTGCTGACCAGAAACGCCTGTGCATCTGTCATTTCAATAAAGCTGTTTACAATGACATTGATTCTTTGCAGTGACATATCAGCAGCAATGACTCTCTGTTTGCCGGAACCGTCATTTAGGATACCTGATGCACTGATAACAGCGGTTCCCTCAGAATTGGTATAGGCACTGGTAAAGCCCATGTTGATACGGGTAAGACCTTCTGTATACCATACAGAGGAAGTAGGGTTATTTTCCGATTTGGAAGATTCGGAGGCGGTCATAAGGTTGCCCTGACCGTCTGCCAGATATAATCCATCCGGGTAGTTGGAATTATAATCGTAGTACTGGTCTAACAGAGTCTGTAGCTGAGCATCGTTTGGTCTGGTCTGCTCTATATTATGTTTAATTACCTGAAAAGCAGACAGATTCTCATTAAGCCATGCTTCAATTTCGTTTCCCTGATTCTGAATGGAAGAGCTCAGCAGGTTCTCAGAATAACTGGCAATGACGCTCTTGGAGACCAGGTAAGAAATGATAGTCAATAAGGCAATAATGATAATTACGATTGGCAGAATGATCGCCAACAGTTTTGCTTTGATGGACACAAAATTTTTTTTGTTCATGCTTGCGTTAACCTCATTTCTAAAGCGCTATATGAATAAGATTTGTGGCGCTTTTACACAAATTTCTCAAATTCACAATTATTTTACTATAATTTCATAAAACATTCCATATATATGAAGAAAAATAGATTAAAAACAGTTATATTCAAACAAAAAAGTTTGCTACTTTACAAATATTGTTTTTTGTGCTACATTGAACCTATATGGAAAAGCGATGATGAAGAGAGTAGATATATTGTATTTGTACAGAGAATGTTCTTTTGGCTGAGATGGACACGAAGAAGATATATCGAACATGGCTTCTGAGCAGCGCACCGAGTCAGTGTTATGACTGATAAGACTGCGACAGGGTTCGCCCGTTACAGCGACAGGGTATGCAGTACCCGCAGAGACTTTTGCCGTGAGGCTAAGGTAAATTAAGGTGGTAACACGGGATATATACTCCCGTCCTTATAGATGATATAAGGACGGGAGTTTTGTTGTTATTGGAGCCGTTTTAATTATAGGAAGGAGGGCTTTTCATGGAGTTGGAGCTGCAAAAATATGAATGTGGAAGTGAAGACTATCTGATTTATGACTGTAACAGAAACCGGTATGAATTCGGTGCAAGGGAAGCCCGTGTCATGTGCAGCCTGAATATCGGGATATCAGTACGAAGAGTTCTGGTGGGACCCATCTGGCAGACCACAGGTATGACTTTTCTTATTTATGATCCAGATGGAACATTATCCGTTCCACAGACGGAGGATGTGAAAGTATTTGAGAAATACTTAAATGATGCCGGCTATGAGAAAACAGCCTGTTTGGATCATGAAATACGCAAGGTATGTAAAATTGCTTTCTTTGAGAATTTTGTAGAGAAGTATCAGCTCACAGAATGTAAGAAGCGTCATGATGTATCATAATGTATTTGTAACTATTCAGAGCCATGCAAATTAAGGCAGAATATGCTTGTTTACAAGCATATTTGACTCAATTTATATGGCGAAGTAACCACATGAGCAAAAAGCAAGCTGTGAAACAGCGATTTTGCGAATGGGGTTCTGAATAGTTACATGTATTTTAATAATGTATTAAAAAGAAAGGGTTGAAAATATAATGGAAAACAAAGGTAAGTATTATTTAACAACAGCGATTGCCTATACTTCAGGTAAACCGCATATTGGTAACAATTACGAAATCGTACTGGCAGACAGTATCGCCCGTTTCAAGAGAAAGGACGGCTATGATGTCTTTTTCCAGACTGGTACTGATGAACATGGTCAGAAGATTGAGTTAAAGGCAGCAGAAGCAGGGGTAACACCTAAGGAATTTGTAGACAATGTAGCTGGAATCATTCGTGGTCTGTGTGATCTGCTTAACATTTCCTATGATAAGTTTATCCGTACAACTGATGATTATCATGAGAAGCAGGTACAGAAGATTTTTAAGAAGCTCTATAACCAGGGTGATATCTATAAGGGAGCTTATGAAGGCTTATACTGTACTCCCTGTGAATCCTTCTGGACAGAGTCTCAGTTAGTAGATGGCAAGTGTCCTGACTGTGGACGTGAAGTAAAGCCTGCCAAGGAAGAGGCATATTTCTTCAAAATGAGCAAGTATGCTGACAGATTGATTGACCATATCAATAAGCATCCTGAATTCATACAGCCGGTATCCCGTAAGAATGAAATGATGAATAACTTCCTGCTTCCGGGCTTACAGGATCTGTGTGTATCCAGAACCTCCTTTAAGTGGGGAATTCCTGTCGATTTTGATGATAAGCATGTTGTATATGTATGGCTGGATGCGCTGACCAACTATATTACAGGTATTGGTTATGATGCAGACGGCAACAGTTCTGAGCAGTATAAGAAGCTGTGGCCTGCTGATCTGCACCTGATTGGTAAGGATATCATTCGTTTCCATACGATTTACTGGCCTATCTTCCTGATGGCGCTGGGTGAAGAACTGCCCAAGCAGGTATTTGGTCACCCATGGCTGTTACAGAACAACGATAAGATGAGTAAATCCAAGGGCAACATCATCTATGCAGATGATCTGGTAGATTTCTTCGGCGTAGATGCGGTACGTTACTTCGTATTACATGAGATGCCTTATGAAAATGATGGTTCTATTACATGGGAGCTTATGATTGAGCGTCTTAACTCCGACCTGGCAAATACGCTTGGTAATCTGGTCAACAGAACCATTTCCATGAGCAATAAGTATTTTGGTGGTGTAGTAGAGGACAGACATGCAGCAGAACCTGTCGATGATGATCTCAAGGCAGTTGTAACAGGTACTTATGATAAGGTAGAAGCCAAGATGGAGGATCTGAGAGTTGCAGATGCCCTGACTGAGATCTTTGCACTGTTCAAACGCTGCAATAAATATATTGATGAGACAGAACCATGGGTACTGGCAAAGGATGAAGCGAAGAAGGACAGACTGGCTACTGTACTGTACAATCTGGTAGAGAGCATTTCTATCGGAGCTGGTCTATTAGAGCCATATTTACCGGAGACAGCACAGAAGATCGCAGCACAGCTTAATACAACTGTAAGAGACTTCGATTTTGTGAAGACTTTCGGTCTGTATCCATCTGGAAATAAAGTAACAGAGACTCCTGAGATTCTCTTTGCCCGTCTGGACCCTAAGGAAGTTATGGCTAAGGTAGAAGAGCTGCAGCAGAAGCAGGCAGCCGCAGCCGGACAGACACAGGAAGCAGCAGAAGATGAGAATGTCATTGACATTGAACCAAAGGCTGAGATCACATATGATGATTTTGCCAAGCTGCAGTTCCAGGTAGGCGAGATCATTGCCTGTGAGGCAGTTCCAAAGTCCAAGAAATTATTGTGCAGCCAGGTAAAGATCGGCAGTCAGGTAAAGCAGATCGTATCTGGTATTAAGGCACATTATACACTAGAAGAAATGGTTGGTAAGAAAGTTATGGTTCTGGTGAACTTAAAGCCTGCTAAGCTGGCTGGTGTTTTATCTGAGGGTATGCTGCTGTGCGCAGAGGACGCAGAGGGTAATCTTGCTCTTGTGTCACCTGAGAAGCCTATGCCTGCAGGAGCAGAGATCTGCTAAGTAAGAGGCTATATGGCGCATCCCTTTAGAGGGGTGCGCTTCTTTATAACTTGGGTTTATCTGTCTGATGGGGGGCAAGGCATGAAAGAACGGATAGATAAAGAAAGACTCCATTTATTTGCGCCAAGAGATATTCTGGTGACACATGTGGAGGTAGAAGGTATTATTTTTATTGAGAAATTAAAGGAAGCAGTAAAGAATGCTGTTGCCAGAAATGAGATACTAAATTCCAGAGTAGTCATTGAGAAAGATGGAAATGCTTATTATGAGACTCAGAAATTTGACGATAATCCCAATGATATGGTCAGAGTCCTGCATAATGTATACTGGAAGGATATCGTCAGTGAACAGGAGTCTATTGCATTTGACCTGGATCATGGTGAACTGCTGCGATTTTATTATCTGATGAATGAAGATAAGCAGGAGTTTCTGATCATTGCGCATGCATTGGCAGGGGATGGGGCTTCCCATGGCTTTTTCCTGAATGATGTCATGAGAGGACTGTCAGATATGCCGGTCAAGGCAAAACCGTTGACCCGTTTTCAGTTAAGCAGTCTTCCAAAGGAAAGTAGACTATCCTTTATGGAGAAAATGAAGCTGTCAAGTACACTTCGAAACTGGAATAAAGAAGGAACAGACTTTACAGAAGAAGAGTATTATCAGCTGCATGCCCAGGCATGGAGAAATAAAAAGACGTGGATTCAATATGAAACCTTTCATAAGGATGCCTTATACCGTATTGCCTTGTATGCAAAGAACCAGCAGGTAACGGTAAACTCTGTTCTTCTGACTGCTTTTGCCAGAGCGTCCAGAGAGCTTAGGACAGCAGTTGTTGTTGATGCAAAAGGACGTCAGCAGGAGGCAGGATTGAAACCGGACCAGATTGCAATGGTGCTAAGCCTTCGTGGAGAGTATGATGGGATGGGAGATTATGAATATACCTATCCGATTGAGTATTTATATGATGATACACTGGATTTTGCGCAGAATGTGAAGAAGCTGCACAGCAGGATTCATCTGGATAACAGTAAAGAAAAATATCAGCAGCTTGGATTGATTGGGGAATTGCCGGGAGAGCTGGTGGATTCTGTGCAGTTTCAACTGAATGGCCGCTATGTGAATCCGGTAACAGAGACGATCATGAAGCGATTGGGAATGGGTGAGGCGCCTAAGGGAATGGCAGTGACCAATCTGGTAAAAGTGCCGCTTGCATCCCGGTATGGCAGTCTTCGGTTATATAATTATGTATTCGTGCCACCTGTTACAGCTAACGCCAGAAGAATTATCGGAGTGACTACATTTCAAGGTGTAATGAATCTGTCCTTTCATGCCATGGATGATGAATTTACACCGAATTCACGCTTATTTTACCAGAAGTCGATAGCATATCTAAGGGAATTATGATAGGATACAAATAAAAAATGACATATATGTCAGAAATGAGGAGATTATGGAGAAAGTACAGGCAATATTGTTTGATCTGGATGGAACATTGTGGGATTCTTCCGAGGGTGTATTGAAATCCTGGAACCAGGTATTGGAAATGCATTCTGAATGTGGAAGAGGACCGATTACGCAGGAAGAGCTGAACGGATGCTTCGGACTTCCTATGACTGAAATTGCAGCAAAGCTCTTTCCCGGGCAGACCGGTGAAGGACAGCAGAAGATGATGGATGAATGTTGTGAAGTAGAGAACGCATATCTGCTGAGAAATGGCGGAATTCTGTTTCCACAGCTGGAGGAGACACTGGAGATTCTTCACAGGGAATATCAGTTATATGTGGTAAGCAATTGCCAGCAGGGATATATTGAAAGCTTTATTGCAGCTCATAAGCTGGAGCAGTATTTTGATGATATCCAGTGCTGGGGGGATAATCTTCTGCCAAAGGGTGAGAATAACAAGCTCATCATGCAGAGAAACAATATTACAAGGGCTGTATATGTAGGAGATACGGCAGGGGATGAACAGTCTGCCAGGGTAGCCGGTATTCCTTTCGTATATTGTGCGTATGGTTTTGGAGAGGCAGTTGCACCTGATTATACAATTGAGTCATTTGCACAGCTTCCTGAACTGATGTCCCATATTGTTCTATAAGCAATAAATATAAATAAAAAAGGCTTCCGGTCTTAGACCTTGGAAGCCTTCTCTAATGTAAAGATAAATTCTGTACCAACACCTTCGGTACTTACTACATTTATGTTCTCATTATGGGACTGGATGATCTCTTTTGCAATGGAGAGACCAAGACCGGTTCCTTTTTTGTCTTTTCCTCTGGAGAGATCAGTCTTATAGAAGCGGTTCCATATCAGTTTGAGACTATCCTTTGGAATACCGATTCCATTGTCTTTTACCGATACCAGAAGCTTGTTGGACTTCTCAATCGTCTCTATCTTGATAGAGGAGTTCTTGTGGCTGAACTTAATTGCATTATCGACCAGATTGTAGAGAACCTGTTGAATCTTGACCATATCAGCATTGACGTACATCTGCTCCCCGGTCAGAACCAGTTCAATGGTAATGAATTTGCTGCGGCAGGTGCCTTCAAAAGAAGCTGCTGTATTCTTGATGACCGGATTGATATCAAAATTAGTCCGATCCAGTATCATACCCTGTGTATTCAGATTATTCAGAGTCAGCAGGGAATTGGTTAGTTTGGTCAGTCTGTCAGTCTCATTTAATACAACACCGATATATTTCTCATGAAGTTCAGGGGGAATAGTGCCATCCTGCATTGCTTCCAGATACCCCCGCATAGAGGTCAGTGGAGAACGAAAGTCGTGGGAAATATTGGCGACCAGTCTCTTCTGATTGTCTTCACTCTTAGCAACCTCGCTTGCCATATACGCCAGGGAGGCAGCCAGATAACCAATCTCATCTTCGCTGTCTACCTGAAATTCATAGCGGAAGTTACCGATTGCGTACTGCTCTGTGGCATGTGTGATCTTGCGCAGTGGCAGATAGACCATCTCTGTGAAAAAGAGCAGAATAATCAGTGACAGCAGGAAAAGAATCAGCAGTGTCAGATAAGATATATTCAGCAGAGAATCACAGGATGCATGCAGATCCTGCATGGAGGAATGGATGATTACATAGCCTTTTACTTTATATTGGGAAGTTATTGGGGCAAATGCCGATATCATATCTTCGTCGAACATACCGAAGAAATTACCTACGGTATAGAAGGAACTACCTGTCACTGTGGGACTGAAATTCGGTATCGTAGAAGGATTCTCGATATCCAGTGGAGAGCTGGAGTCCAATACAATAAGACCGGATGGATTGACAATCCAGACAGAGGCATCCAGGAAAGTATCAATGGCATTGATCTGTCTCCACACGGATTCCAGAGTGATCTCACTGTTATACAGGTCAACAGCATAGGAATTGGATATCAGCAAGGCTTCCTTATATAATGCATCTGCCCGTTCCCTTTTCATATGTTCCAGAGTCATGTTGGAGGTGAAAGTTGCTACCACAATAAATCCAAAGAAACCAAATATGAAATAGGCAAGTACGAATTTCAGATATAAAGTACGTTTCATAGCAAATACCTTTCTCTTTTCAGTAAAAGATTATGCGTTCTTGACTTCGAATTTATAACCAATGCCCCAGATTGTAGCAATTCTCCAGGTCTCATGATCCTTGATCTTCTCCCTGAGACGTTTGATATGCACGTCTACTGTACGGGTATCACCAATGTATTCATAGCCCCATATCTGGTCAAGCAGCTGTTCTCTTGTATACACGTGGTTCGGTGAAGAAGCAAGGAAATACAGAAGTTCCAGTTCCTTGGGAGGCATATCTATATTTTGACCGTTATAAATAACAGAATAGTTCGTTAAATTGATCGTCAGGTTAGGATAGCTGACCTGTTTGGAAGCAGGAGCCTCTGTAACAGGAGCTGCTGTTTTATAGCGGCGAAGAACTGCCTTCACTCTGGCAACCAGTTCCTTGGTGTCAAAGGGCTTCTCCATATAATCATCAGCACCCAGTTCTAAGCCCAGTACCTTATCAAAGACTTCGCCTTTGGCAGAGAGGATAATGATCGGAGTCTGGGATTTCTGGCGGATCTCCCTGCATACCTGATATCCGTCAATGCCTGGAAGCATCAGATCCAGCAGAATCAGATCAGGGGCGAAAGTATCTGCCGCCTGTAATGCGGATTCTCCATCATATACGATCTGTGTCTCGAAGCATTCCTTCGTCATATAAAGGGAAATAAGTTCTGCAATATTTTCATCGTCATCAACGATTAGGATTTTTTGTTTGTTAGCCATAAAGGGACCTCTTTCTATTTGAATTCAGCGATGGTTACACCGGCGTCGCCTTCGCCGTATTCTCCCAAATGGAAGGATTTCACATAGGAAACACTCTTTAAGTATCTCTGTACAGCAGCACGCAGGGCGCCTGTGCCTTTACCATGGACAATTCGTACACTGGGTGCATGGGAAAGGTAAGCGTCATCCAGATATTTATCCAGCTCAGAGATTGCTTCATCTACAGTCTTGCCCAGAAGATTGATCTCCATGGAGAAGGTAGAAGTCTTAGAGGCTCCGATACGGCTGGTATTGCTGCGTGTTGTACGTGCAGTCTGTTTCTTGTAAGGATTATTCGGCATAGCATCTTCATTGATTAGTACCAGGTCTTTAATATTGACTTTGCTGCGGATGATACCACATTGAACGAACATGTCGCCCTTGGCATCGGGCATAGAGCTGACAGTGCCTTTTAATCCCATGGATACGACCTTTACCATATCGCCGGGCTTTATCTGGCTGGGTTTTAATATCTTATGTGTAGGATTGGCAGCCTGCTGGCTGATCTTGGAATTCTTCTCACTGATTTTATCACGTACTTTGGTACGGGCTTTCTCCATTTCCTTCATGGAAGTACCTGTATTGTATTTCTGGAAATTACGGATCGTCTCATCTGCCACATCTTTGGCATCCTGCAAAATCTGACGGGCTTCTTCGTTGGCTTCCTTGAGAATCCTGTCCTTCTGGGCATCGAGACGCTCCTGCTTCTGTGTCAGCTTATCTTTTAAGGAGCTGATCTCCTGCTTATAGTTTTCTATTTCAGCACGTTCTTTTTCGATAGTCTTACGGCTGTTCTCCAAATCAGCCAGTAAGTCTTCAAAGCTTTCATCTTCCTCACTGATATGCTGTTTGGCTGATTCAATGATTTCATTGGAAAGCCCAAGCTTGGAGGAAATGGCGAAGGCATTACTCTTACCGGGAATACCGATCAGAAGCCGGTACGTAGGGCGCAGAGTCTCTACGTCGAATTCACAGCATGCATTTTCTACATAGGAGGTCGCCAGGGCAAATACCTTCAGTTCACTATAGTGGGTGGTTGCCATTGTCCGGATGCTGCGGTCATGCAGGTGCTTTAATATGGCGATTGCCAAGGCAGCACCCTCTGTAGGGTCAGTTCCTGCGCCTAATTCATCAAACAGACATAAGGAATTCTCATCTGCATGTTCCAGAATGGATATCGTATTCGTCATATGGGCAGAGAAAGTGGACAGATTCTGCTCAATGCTCTGTTCATCACCGATATCCGCATAAACCTCTGTAAATACAGACAGCTCGGAACGGTCAAGGGCGGGAATATGCAGTCCTGACTGTCCCATCAGTGTGAAAAGCCCCACAGTCTTCAAAGATACAGTCTTACCACCTGTATTAGGACCTGTTACGATCAGAAGGTCAAAGTCTTTTCCAAGTGTGATATCAATAGGAACGACTTTCTTCTTATCAAGAAGAGGGTGGCGTCCTTTACGGATCTGAATGTAGTGTTCGTTATTAAATAAAGGTCTGGATGCATTCATGTCAATTGCCAGACCGGCTTTTGCAAAGATAAAGTCCAGCTGTGTCAGCAGTTTGAGATTATGGCTCAAAGCAGCAATATGCTCAGAGCAGGAAGCACTGAGGGTAGCAAGAATGACTTCAATTTCTTCCTTCTCCTGTAGAGCCAGCTCTTTTAACTGGTTATTCAGACTCACAATGGCAGCAGGCTCAATAAAAAGTGTAGAACCGGTGGAAGACTGGTCGTGAACCATACCGGGGACATTTCCCTTATATTCGGATTTGACAGGAATACAATAACGGTTGTTACGCATTGTGATCACGGCATCCTGCAGATAGGTACGATAGCTTGTATTGACCATGTTGGTAAGCTGGGAATGAATCTTGTCATTGGTCTGGTTGATACTGCGGCGGATACGTTTGAGATTGGGGCTGGCATCATCAGCAATCTCTTCTTCGGAGATGATACAGCGATTGATTTCATTCTGTAGTGGGGTCAGTGGCTCCAGCTCTTCAAAAAGAGGATTCAGGCTGTCAGCAATCTCTTCATCACGCTCTGTCCTGGCGTAGGATCTGGCTCTGCCGGCACATGCCAGAGAGGATGCGATTTTAAGAAGCTCAGAAGCAGACAGATTACTGCCGATTTCCAGGGATTTCAAGCTGAAGCTGATATCCTTGTTATCGCTGAAATGGATACGTCCACCTTTGATCAGGCGTGTAAAAGCGTCCGCAGTCTGTTGCTGGGCTTCTTCAATTGCAGCCAGTTCTGTCATGGGTGTCAGTTTCTTACAGACTTCCTTACCAGGCAGAGAGGTTGCTTTATCTATCAGTAAATTTATTATTTTATGGTATTCGAGAATTCGCAATGCCTTGTCATTCATAAATAGAACATTCCTTCCTGTAATACTATTATTGTGAACAGAATAAGTATATCACGCATTGGAAAACTGTACAACTTTCTTTACTTTGCAAAGGGGTTCGGATATACTATATGAGTAAAGAAAGCAGATACTGGAAAGGGATTATATTATATATGGAAGAGAAGCAACAGGACAATCAGAATCAGGAGTCTGAAAGAGCAAGTGATTTTGAGTTTTTGCAGGAGAAAATAAAGGAAAGACCGATAGATAAGAAAAAACTGTTACAAAGGACGGTCATTACGGCATCACTGGCATTGCTGTTCGGGCTTGTGGCATGTTTGACATTCCTGTTATTAGAGCCGGTGCTGAATAACTGGCTGTATCCGGAAGAAGAACCGCAGACGGTGACTTTTCCGCAGGAGAAGGATGAAATGTTACCGGAGGATATGCTGACAGAGGGTGAGACCGGAACGCAGACAGAGAGTGAGACAGAGACGGCAGAACAGGTAACAACACAGATTGCAGCAGAGGAGACACCAGCCAGTGAAGTGGAGACAGCAGAGAGTGCTTCTACAGAGAACCCACAGAAGGCATATCTGACTGAGTATCAGGCAATGTATGACAGTCTTCATCAGGTATATCAGGAAGCCTCCACCAGTATTGTTACGGTCACTGCGGTGAAATCAGATGTAGACTGGTTCAATAATACGTATCAGAGTGAAGGAAACATAGCAGGTGTTATCATTGCTAATAATAACAGGGAACTGCTGATTCTTACAAGAAAATCTCCTTTGGATAAAGCACAGAGCATCCTGGTGAATTTCTGCAATGGAGTCAGTGCAGAAGGAAGCATTAAAAAATATGATGTGAATACAAATCTGGCAGTCATCGCAGTGGATTTGAAATATCTGCGTGATACGACGCTGGATTATGTATCGGTGGCAACATTGGGAAGCTCCGTGAATAACGGACTTGCAGGTTCGCTTGTGATAGCTGTGGGTAATATCCAGGGATATAATGACAGTGTATGTTATGGTATGATCACTTCTGTAGGAAATGTGGTAACACTGGCAGATAATCAGTATAAGATGCTGACAACAGACATCTACGCCAGCCAGAGCGCCAGCGGTATTCTGCTCAATACGCAGGGGCAGGTCATTGGTATCATTGATAACACATATAATCATAGTGATACGAAGAATCTGCTGTCTGCAATCGGTGTATCTGAGTTAAAAGGCATGATTACGAAGCTGTCCAACGCAGAGGATGTACCTTATATTGGTATCTATGCACAGGATATTGCAAGTAATGTACGGACACAGCAGGGACTGCCACAGGGCGCTTATGTGTCTGATATAGATATGGATTCACCTGCGATGATCAATGGAATCCAGAAGGGTGATATCATTGTGCAGGTGGGAAGTACCCAGATTCACAGCGCCACAGATTATATGAATGCAGTACGTGGATGTACCATAGAGCATGACGTTGAGATTACAATATTAAGAGCAAGTAAAGATGACTATGAGCAGATGATGTTTACAGTACAGCCTAAGGCAAGAAACTAAGAGAAAGGTATGGTTTAGAAGATGAAATATATTAAAGATTATAAAGACGGAGACAGAGTATTTGACATTTATTATTGCAAATATAAGAGTTCAGCAGTAACAAAAAACGGTAAATCCTATGATAATGTGATCATTCAGGATAAGACAGGTACACTGGATGCCAAGATATGGGACCCCAATAATGCAGGAATTGCAGAGTTCGATGCAGGCGATTATGTAGAAGTATATGGCGAAGTTACCAGCTATAACGGTGCATTGCAGGTCAATATAAAGCGTGTCCGGCTTTGTCAGGAAGGAGAATATGATGAAGCTGAGTATATGCCGATGAGCAAGAAGAACATTGAAGAAATGTATACACAGCTTCTTACGATTATCAAATCAATTGAGAACCCTTACCTACATAAAATGCTCAATGCCTTTTTCGTAGAAGATAAAGATTTCATTGCAGCATTTAAGAAATCATCCGCTGCAAAGACCGTACATCATGGATTCATTGGAGGACTGCTGGAGCATACCCTGAGTGTAACAAAGTTATGTGAGTATTACTGCACAGCGTATCCAATCCTGAAAAGGGACCTGCTCCTGACAGCGGCAATCTGCCACGATATTGGAAAAACCAAAGAAATCAGTGCTTTCCCGGTAAATGATTATACAGATGCAGGACAGTTCCTGGGACATATCGTGATGGGTTCTGAAATGGTCGGCGAGAAAATCCGTGATATTGAGGGCTTCCCTCCTATGCTGGCTATGGAATTAAAGCATTGCATTCTTGCACATCATGGAGAGTATGAGTTTGGTTCTCCCAAGAAACCGGCACTGATTGAGGCAGTCGCTCTTAATCGTGCGGATGATACGGATGCGAAGATGGAGACATTTACAGAGATACTGGAAGCAACAGAAGAAACAGGCTGGTTGGGCTTTAACAGATTCTTTGAGTCTAATCTGAGAAATTCTTCTTTATAATAAGTCCGGAAAGGTACGGTAAAAATGGCACAATATTCCAAAAATGATATTGTAACAGTAAAAATAGAGGATATCGGAACAGAGGGTGAAGGCATCGGCAAGCTAGAGGGCTTCACCCTCTTTGTAAAAGATGCGGTCATGGGTGACGTGGTAGAAGCCAGACTGGTAAAGGTAAAGAAGAATTATGCCTATGCCAGACTGGAAAAGGTGCTGACATCTTCCCCGCTGCGTGTGAAGCCGGTCTGTCCATATCATAAACAGTGTGGTGGCTGTCAGATTCAGGCAATGAGCTATGAGGCTCAGTTACAGTTTAAAGAAAATAAAGTAAAAAACAATCTGGTGCGTATCGGTGGATTTGACCGGTTATTCATTGAGTCGGTGATGGAACCGGTGGTTGGTATGGAGCAGCCGTGGCATTATCGCAATAAAGCACAGTTCCCAGTGGGAACAGATAAGGATGGCAGGATTATTACAGGCTTCTATGCCGGAAGAACCCATTCAATCATTGCCAATACGGATTGTGCATTAGGCGTAGAAGAAAATGAACCAATATTACAGAAGGTATTGGCATATATGCAAAATGAAAAAGTGTCTGCTTATGATGAAACCACAGGACAGGGGCTTGTTCGCCATATTTTGATTCGCAAAGGCTTTACTTCTGGCGAAATTATGGTATGTCTGGTCATCAATGGCAAAAGTCTGCCAAAGGAGGACAGGCTTGTAAGCACTTTGCGGGAAATCCCAGGAATGACAAGTATATGGCTTAATTATAATACGAAAAATACCAATGTCATTATGGGAACAGAAGGCAGAGTACTATGGGGACAAAATACGATAACAGATGTTATTCATAGAAGATCCATAGAGGAAATTAACTCAGGTAAGGATTGCCTGCGGTATGATTCAAAGGAAAATGCACCGCAGGGTATTACCTTTGCGATTTCTCCGCTGTCTTTTTATCAGGTCAATCCGATTCAGACAGAAAAGCTCTACAGCCTGGCGTTGGAATATGCAGGACTGACAGGCGAAGAAACCGTATGGGATCTCTACTGTGGTATCGGTACGATCAGCCTTTTCATGGCGCAGTGCGCCAAGGAAGTCCATGGTGTGGAGATTGTACCGCAGGCAATCAAGGATGCCAGAAAGAATGCAGAGCGCAACCACATTGAGAATGCAACCTTCTATGTAGGCAAGGCTGAGGAAGTGCTACCGAGACTCTATGAGGAAGAGCATATATTTGCAGACGTTATCTGTGTCGATCCGCCCCGCAAAGGCTGTGATGAAGCTTGCCTTAATACTATCATTAAGATGGCACCAAAGAGAATCGTCTATGTAAGCTGCGACAGCGCTACACTGGCAAGAGATCTGAAATACCTGTGCGAGAATGGGTATGAGATCAGGAAAGTAAGAGCCGTGGACCAGTTTGGTCAGACGGTGCACACAGAGACGGTTGTCAAATTATCCCTCAAAAAAGATACACCTAAGATTGAGGTTACAATGGAGCCTGATGAAGAGAGTAATTATACACCAGAAGAAAAGGCTACTTATCAGAAGATTAAGGATTATGTGAAAGACAAGTATGGTGTGAATGTGCATACTTCTTATATTGCACAGGTAAAGCGGATGTGTGGTCTGGACATGGGTGAGAATTATAATAAGCCCAAGAAAGAGAATCCAGAGGTGAAGCAGTGTCCACAGGAGAAGGTGGAGTATATTAAGGACGCGTTGAGGCATTTTAAATTGATTTAGTAAAATTGATGGTATTATGTCACGGCAACATCACTACATACTCAAACAAAGCATGAAAATAAGACGTTTTTCGTTTGGAAAAGTGCTCTACTACACGTTTTTAGAAAAATAGCTCGGTATGGTTACTTTAAATGGATAATTGACATTATGGTATATATGCCATATAATATTTACAAAGGAGATTATATGACAGAATTTAAACTGATAGCATATGAAAAAGAAAATGGCGAAGTTCCAGTAGAGCAGTTTCTTGATTCTGTTAATCCTAAGATGCGAGCTAAAATATTTGGATTGCTGGGTATATTACAAGAGAAGGGAAAAATAATACTGACGAATGGATTTGTTAAAAAAACACAGAAAACTCCTAAAGAGGAGATTCAGATTGCAAAGGATAGAAGAAAAGATTTCATAGAAAGGGTGATGAAGGATGAGAACAT
>OGFZ01000158.1_pt1 | contig 48588 bp, 47 predicted proteins | sample 1571081 | NCBI WGS metagenome assembly OGFZ01 (sample SAMEA2582039, study PRJEB24529) | metagenome | biome: Human gut stool | place: China | collected 2011
TTATTTGTGAAACAGAACCTACAATTGTCGACTGCCCTGTTATCAGAGCAACAACATCCCCTAAAGAAAATCGACCAACAGAAAGTAAATAAACCGCCAAAATTACTACTCCAGTTTCTATCAAGTGAAGTATAAATGAAATCAAAAAATTAATCTTACTCCACTTTTCAGAGAATTTTCTATGTTCCATTTCAGTAGATTTAAAATACTTTTCTCGTTTATTTTCTAACCATGAAAATAATTTATTAATTCTAATTTCTTTTTCGTAAATCTTATTTTGTAATAATTCAGAAAAATAATTTTGTTTTCTTAAATTTACATCTTGTTCTTTGTGTATCCTAACTAAATCACTATTATACTTTTTTAAGGTGCAATTATTTATTAAACTCATAACTAAAAATAATAGCATAAACAAAAGGCTTATTCTTCCAATAATTATTGCCGAAAAAACAGTTTCTATAATTTCACATATTAATACAATCGCTATCCTATAAAAATTAAGACTTGAAGATTCAATAAAGCACCTAGCTCTTTGTAACTTCAATACGTATTCTGCATCATTTAACAACAATATATTTTTATTTGCAACACTATTATATAATCGTCTTAATAGATGTATTTCTACCAGATTACTATACTTTACAGTTATTACGTCTGCAAAATTATTCGCAATTTCTTTAATTATATAAACCAAAAAAAGAACTCCAACAGAAATCAATACTATTGTTATATCATTTGAAGCTATATATTGATAAACCAACAACACTAAAGGTTTCATAATGTTTTGAACTATAATTAGCAATGCCAAGATAACTGTATATTTGACTGATAATTTAGTAATTTCATTAAATAGCCATTTATAAATTCTCATAATTCTCCAATCTCCCTTAACTTTAATAAGGACTTTTCCATTGGAAAAGCCCTTATATTCAGGGAATTATGCCTAATCACTATACTAACGCTATATTATAAAATGTATAAAATTCCCTCGGAACGGCAAACTATATTTTACCAGCCAGAGTTGCAGTTAAATTTGTGTCCGCCTTTCGTACAGTCATAATTGTTGCAGTTAAAGTTACTTGATGTACACTTGAATGATCCACAACTTCTTGCAGATCCCTGTGCATCGACTTCGAGTTCATTCTTTGTTATTACAGGTTTTGTATATTCCATGTTTCTACCTCCATATGTGCTTTCTTTTGAATGCATTCGTACAGTGATTAAGCTCATCTTATAACCTTTATTATTTCAAATCAGAAAGCAATTGTTTTTTTCGCAAATAACAATTACCATCCGTTTCTTGTATTGAACCATTACTCACACATAAAGCAATGCATCCTCTTCCACAAGAAGATTTCCATACACATTTATCGCATCCATTCATATATTTCACACCGAGCCTGAAAAAATCAATTAATTCATTACATTGGTTCGATTTAAAAATATCCACAGTATTACTTTCCTTAATACTGCCTACAGCATACTTTTCGTCTGAAAACAACTGGCAAAAATGTACCAATCCATCTGCTGATATACGAGGAGTAATCGGTATCTCATCTGCCATACTATTCAAATATGGGCACCCAATTGTTGTACCCTCCGGGAACTTCACTTCCATCCCTGACTCTATGTAGCTTTTTACCCTGCTATCTTTTTTGTACATTTGAACTATCTTGTCACGTTCTATATCTGGCAAATATAGCTTTTCCAAATTATCTTTTGAACGTCCAAGAACGGTTAATATTGCTATGTCTATATGTGTAATTCCAATGTTTTTCATTAACGTCAAGAATTCAATCAAATCCTCTGAGTTAAATTTGGCCAGCATATATCTAACCAAAATCCTATTAATACCTGCAGCTTTTAATGTTTTCAATCCTGTGAGGGTTTTATCAAAATTTCCCTTTCCACACAGTTGATCATGTATATCGGCACAAGAACCATTTAAACTTACCTGCACTGATACGCCATATTTTTTTAATTTTTCAGCCACTTCTTTCGTTACTAAAGTCGCATTAGTTATAATCAAAATTTGACCAAATCCTTTCTGATAAAGAATTTCAATAAATTTCCATAAATCAGGATGCAATAATGGTTCTCCGCCAGATAAAGTTACGCTAACACCCGCAGGATTCTCAATATCTTTTATTATATTTTGAAATGACTCTACATCAATCCTATGCGTAGAAACTCCTGACTCATTATAACAATGTAAACATCTTAAATTACACTGGGATGTAAGTTCGATATACAGTCCTGTAATCTTAATCTGTTCAGATGCTTTTTTCATTTCCGCTTACACCTCCTTTATTTCTATCAAGTCATTATCTAAAAGCATTGATATTATCTCTCTACAATCTTCACTAATAACATCAATATCCAGAGATTCCTTGTTTACGCAAGCGTCAAATAGCAAGGTCGAGATTTCAGAAATCCTTCTTCCGTTACAGTTATCCCAAATAAACTTTGCAGTTTCATTCAGCCTAAAAATGCTTTTTTCATCCTTTCCCAAAATCACCTTTACTTTTTCTATATCATCTTCAAGGCAATTTTTTTTCATCACAACAACATCATCTTTAAGCATTTGATTTGTTCCTCCTTTGCTTCTTCATTTCAAATAAATAAGTACATTCGTTAATTATACGAATTTGCAGTTTTCCTCGATAATTACCTAACATACAAATTAATAACGAACCAAACTATTATTTGTCGAATATTTAAATATGATTATATGCCTTTAAATTTCTAACACTTTCTTTCCGTTGAAAAAGCAAATTTAAATGTAATTTTTCCCGAATATTGAAATTCTATAAATTTCATACTCTAAATAAATATTGATGTTTATTAATTACCACTTACGAAATATGTTGTAATTCGTTTACATTGTATAGTTGTGAGAGAGCTCCCAATAATTATGTAAAATGATAATTAGAAAGGATGTTGCCATTATGACTGAAAACCGTATCCGTGAGCTGCGCAAGAGCCACAACATGTCACAGGAAGCCCTCGGGGCTGTAATAAACACCACCCAGCAGGCGGTAAGCAAGATGGAAAAAGACATCTGTTTCATCTCCACAGACCTGCTTATCAGCATGGCAGAGTATTTTAATGTTACCACTGACTATATTCTCGGATTATCCGATATAAAACGGGATTTAAGCGGACAATTCCGTATGAATCAGGAAATGGACCAATGTTATGATATTGTGCTTCGCTACCGTAATCTGTCGGACATAAACCAAAAAACGCTGAGATGTGTTTTAAAACGTTTAGAGCAGGCACAATTAGAGGAAATTGAGCTGTGTACAAAGGAAGTGAAAACAAATGCTGAGGATAGCTGTATGTGATGATGATTTGAAATTTACTGGGGATTTTGAGACACTTGTTCTTCAGGAAAGCCGAAATATGGGAATCCGGGTAGAAACGGATGTCTTTTCCGATGGTGATACACTTGTGAAAAGTATTTTGTCCGGAGAACGCTATAACCTTATTTTTCTGGATATTGAAATGAAGCAGGTAGATGGTATTTCAGCAGCCCGATGTATTCGGGAGATTGACCGTTCAGTATTACTGATATATATATCCGGATACGATCAATATCTAAAAGAACTGTTTGAGGTAGAACCATTTCGTTTCCTTTCAAAACCAGTAAACGATAATAAATTTTGCCGTTATTTTCGGGAAGCCTGTCAGCGAATCGGAGAAACAGAAGTCTTTTATCAGTTTACATTTAATAAAGAAATTAAAAAAGTTCCTTTAAAGGATATCGTATATTTTGAAAGCCGTAATCGTATGGTATATATTTATTTCCGTGATAATAGTTTTGAACATTTTTACGGAAAACTGAATGATGTGGAAAAGGAACTGACAAACAGTAGACAGTATTTTCTGCGTACACATCAATCTTTTTTAGTGAATTATGATTACATAAAAAAAATGAATTTCTTTAATGTAACAGTCAGTATTGGGGGCAAAGAGATAGAATTGAAAATCAGCGAAGACCGACAGAAAGAAGTAAGAAGACAGCTTTGCGAGATTGCGGGTGGAAAGGCGGTCGTTGAGTAATGGATTATTTTGTATTTGTATCTAATCTGCTTTTACCGATACTGCAGCTTTTAATTATACAAAAATACATGAATATTTTCCTTGGTCCAGGGAACCAGAAATATGCAGGATGTATCGGATGGGTTGTCTATTATGTTTTTTTAGTTGCAATAAGTACGGGAATGCACTTCCCTTCAATCCTACTTTTGGCAGGAAATATTTTATTAGTATTCATAATTAGTACTATTACCAGAAGAAAAAGTCTGAAAAGCCGTGTCATATTTACTATCTTGATATGTACCATGTGGATGCTGGTGGAAGTTATAGTTTTGAAGGCATTAGAAATATCCTGTGCAAGTGAGTCCGTCATTGAAAATGCTGGAAGCTTCATATCTAAAATGAGTATGCTGTTTTTGTCTGTGCTGATCGGCCGTTATTCAAAAGGGAAGACGCATTATGAAATTCCCCTGCAGTATTTTTTTGTAATTCTTTTAATCCCTGTAAGCAGCATTTATATAATGCACCATATATTTCTCATTGCAGCAGAATATGAAGAGTATGCGGTATTCTCATCCGTTACCAGCTTTTTGCTGTTGTTGGTAAACTATGTTATTTTTGAGGTATATGACTGGATGGGGCGCGATGCGGGAATACGTGCACAAAACTGTCTTTATGAACAGCAGTTGGAGCTGTGCAGCCGCCAATCCGAAGAAAGAGAACACCTTTACCGCACGGTACGTCAGATGCGCCATGATATGAAAAACTACCTTTCAGGGCTTTTAGGGATGGTTCAGGCAGGAAAAATGGAAGAAGCGTCAGACTATATACAAGCAATGCTTGATGACGGCATCAGCGACCGGACGGAAGAAATCTCCCGTAGTGGAAATATCGTGGTCGATTCCCTGATAAACCATAAATATGCCCTTGCCTTGAAAGACAATATCCGATTTGATGCAACAGTATTCATTCCCTCTGCACTACCGTTCCACAATGGGCATCTTTCAATCATTATTGGGAATTTACTTGAAAATGCACTGGAAGCCTGCAAAAAGCTGCAGCAGGACCAACGGTACATTAACCTTGAGGTACTATATGTAAAAGAGGTTCTTCAGATTCATATAAAAAACAGTTGTCTGCCGGACTGCCAGACAGATAACACAGGGAAATATCTTACCACTAAAAAGAATAAGGACTGGCATGGTCTGGGAATGTCATCAATAGAACAGACGGTGGAATGTTACCATGGAGAAATAAATGCGGAGAATAGAGGAACGGAATTTGAAGTAACGGTAATTATGTATGGATCTATACAGGAAAAATGACGAGCTGTATTTTATTTTCAACATAATAAATCTTTTTATTAATAACCACTATATAATCATCAAAAAGGAGAATAGTCTATGGAATATTTATCAGCAAAATTAGCAAATTATATTTTAAAAAAAGGGCTTATAGACACTGAAGCATATGAAATATATCAATATGGTTTTCAGTGCTTTTTAGAAGTGTCAGTCAGTACAATTTGTAGTCTTTTTCTTGCGTTACTTTTACACATGCTTCCAGAATGTCTTTTTTTCTTCCTATTATTTATTCCACTACGTTCATTTGGAGGTGGCCTGCATCTAAAAACTTACTTTGCTTGTTTTATTGGATCATGTTTAATTTTGCTTTTTACTCTTTTGTCTGTAAAATATTTTACCATACCACTATTTATTTCCTTTGTGCTGTATGCATTTTGCGCCATCTTAATCCTAATAATAGGACCAGTTAACCATCCCAACAGAAAAGTAAATTCACATGATAATACTATTTTTGCAAAAAGAACATATTTAACGATAGTATTTACCTTTGTAATTGCTATCCTTTTTATCGTTACCAATAATGCAAAGTATATGTTCCTTCAAGCAATTGTATTTCTTTTTATATATGCTACTTCTTTTATTGGACACATACTGTATAAATAGATTTAATCACCACTGTGTAAAACGATACATATTTTTTCTTGAAAATTATGTATACAATTCATATATTCTTTTTTTAATGACATGGGAATATCATTATCAAGATTACATATGCTTTCATAATCTTTTTTTCTTAAACTTTTTCTATTCTCATATAACCACTGCCATCTCCAATTTTGCAATAAACTATCTGCCATTTCTTCTGGTGTTTCAAACACTTCTTCAATTTTCATTGATATATTCAAGTTCTCACTTTTTTTATATAACCCTATCACAGATGCATAGCCTACACCATGTATATATGCAATGCGATAATCCACCGATTTTTTTAGAACATTAGAAAAAATTTTTATAAGTTCTTCGTACTTATTCATATAAAATCTCCTTAAAGCAATACAATCTGCACAAAGTTTACAGTGGCCAAAATAAGCATAACACCTTTATGTATTATATCATAGTTACCAATTGCTCTTATTCTATTGTTTACTATATATTTTTGACTCCCCTATAATACTTCTTTTTCACTTTTTAGATTTTGGTTAAACTGAAAGTTCAAGGTGGTATCAGATTGAACCCCTCCCCCGGCCACTGAAAGATACGAACAAGGATTCTCCTGCCATTTTGCAACAATACTTTGATTATATCAATTTTTTTCCTATCATAGTAGACTTTCTCCCCAGCCCAGTCCATATCTTCGTAATCATCCGACTTTACACTGTTTCTTTTCTTCATGTAACCCTTTATCAATCCTAGCAGCCCGCATTTATTTTCTGAAATATTCTCCAATACATTTCTATCTTCCACAGTGCCTGTCACACTGATATTTTCTATATTATCACCATCCTGCCCTTCAAACTCAGCACAGGCTGTTGGCATGACAACAGCCTCCCTATCTGTCTGTCCTGATTGTTCCTTTTGAAGCTGCTCTGGCTTCTCCTGTACTGCATCGTTCTCCAACATATTTTTTTCTTCCGGAAAATATAAAGTATAAAGATTCGAGGTCTGGCCTCTATTCCCCTCACGGAACCGGCTCTCTTTTGTCACATACCCCGCTTCCACTAGTTCACGCATGGCACGTTTGACCGTAGAGATGCTGATGTGCAATTCCCTGCCGATGGTCGGCACCGCCGGGAAACAGATCTGCTCCTTGTTTGCCCTGTCAATCAGGTACAAAAGTACCTGTAATGCTCTGCTTTTTAAATTCGACTGATATGCTCTCTGCTTCATTTCAAACTGGTTCATGCTCGTTACCTCACTTCTCTCATTTTTATATACTCTATCGTTTCATTTTAACTTCTCTCTATGAAGAAGCCGGGGAATCACTCCCCGGCGATATATCTTTCAATGATGGTCTTATAAATCTTTGCGTTGGGACTGCCATTCATGCAGTCCGGCTGGTATTCCAAGAAGAATACCTTATGATAGTCTGTCTGAAATGCCTCCACATAGGTGTCCTGCAAAGCTGATTCCACAAAAGGACACAATACAAAGGCTGCTTTTGTTTCATACTGCTTAAGGAGTTTCATGGTATGCACGATCTCATAGGGCTTTGTACCGCAGATAAGAAGCAGGATATCTGCATCCGCATCCAGTCTGCCTGCTCCATAGTCCTCAAGCAGAAAGTGAAACCCTGCATCCGGTGTCTGTGTGCCATACCACATTTTTTCCAAGCGATACCCTCCTGCTTCCTCATCCATCTCATAAGCATCCGACAGATAGTGAATGATGCCGCTGGTATTCTTCTCCACATAGGCCACACTTGCTCCTACGCTTCCAAGCCACGCAGCAAAGCCCAACGCCATGGTAGTCGTACCGATACGGCTCTGAGAGCTTATCATGGCAATTCTGACACCATCTGCCATGAAATGATAATGCGCTCCCTGCACTTTCAGTTTTTTCCTCTCCTTTGGGGCATATCTCGTCATACCCTGACTGCTTAGAGACTGCCTTATTTCCTCCTGCATCCCTCTGATTTCCACATTCGTGACAATATTTCCCACTCCTGCATCCAGCAATGCCCTGCATAACGGATCGCTCTCTTTTAACCCCTCACAGATGACCGTGATCCTGGCATTATACATGGTCAGAAATTCCTCGATGGCCTGGGCAAAGTCCCTGTCCTCATCCCCAAAGGCAATGCGGTCTAACACCAGCTCCGTGCAGTGTGAAAAATTCCGCATATCGTAAATAACAAACTGCTTCAGCATAAAATTTCCCGTCATTTTCTTAACCGGCAGGGCATCCTCTTTCTCTGCCAGAAAGTCCAGCAGATTGGTGTGCTGCTGGGATGATAAATATAAAATCATTTCCTCTCGTCTCCTTTTTAGTTTGAAATAGCCCAGAACGGACCGCCTGCACCTACCCGCTTTCTCGCTTCCTCCAAAATGAGGGACAAGTCCCACTCCTGATTGCTCCGCTTCAGACTGGCAGGATCCGCCACCAGAACCTTTCCATCCGCAGTGATTCCCCGCAGCACTATGAAATGTCCGCTTTTTGTGAAATGTCCCTTTGACATAATGGCAACTACCAGCTTTCCCTCGGCAAGGGCATCTGCCACATTCTCTCCGTCAAGGTTCATATCCACAGAAAGCCCCCGGTGTTCTGCAGCCTTTGGTATCAGACTGTGATAGGAACCTCCGCCCGGGCAGTAATAGCCGTTCTCATAGGACCACTGTGCCATCTCTACCGGATCCACGTTTGTGCCTGTCAGTGTAGATACCACAATACTCATGCTGGTAGGACCGCAGCCATGGGTGCCGATCTTGTCCTGTCCGTATGGTTCATCTGCCCAACGCTCGTCCAACTGATTGTAATAAACGACCTGCGTTTCTCCTTCCCTGCCAAGCAGAATATCCTCGTCATACTCCTGTCCGTCTGCCTCCTTGAAATCCCTCTCAAAGATACCGGAATCATTGTTATATCCATAGTCCTTCTGAAACTCATCCACAGCGGCAGCTTCATCCCCCACCAGCCATTCGGAGAGAGCTGAAAAGGGACTTGTGGCAAGATACATAGTGAGCGCCACCAATAGCAGAAAGAAAATGACAGGACCTAAGATAATCGCAAGCAGTCTGTTCCTGCTTTCCTTGTCTTTCGCAGCCTGTAAAGCTGCCTCTGCCAGCAACTTCACTAAAATCGGATCTGCCATCTTTGCGCCTCCTTTCAAAAGGCGGACTTGTTATCGTCCGCCGCCTTTCCCCATATAGTTGAATTTGTACTCCGGTATATCGAACTGGATATGAAGCCGCTTCGCTCCTGCCATAAACAAGGCGTGTCCCCTCTTTCTCGCCAAGAGAAGCTCCTTCTCCGCTTCCGTCAGGTCGTAAAGGTCTGCGGTCTCTTTCAGGTTCTTTCCATCCGTTCCCATCAAAATCTTATAACACGGGATGTCAAGCAATGCCTGCCCATACTGCTTGATGCTCTCATGCAGGAAGTCCACAAGGCTGTGGGAAATGATACCCAGTGCCGCCTCATACTTTCTGGCACGTTTCATCACGTTACGGAGATATACCAAGGACTGCGGTACTGATCGGTCAATCATCAGATATGCCTCGTCACAGATCAGCAGCACACGTTCCTCCCTGTCACGGCTCATCTGCTCCCAGTCATAGGTCAGGATGTTAAAATACTGGGTACGCTTGATGTTATCCCCGGTTTCCTGCAAGGCATGGGTGTCCATGACAGTAAACCGGGAATTGCCGGAAACGGTAGTATGCCCATTCCAGATAAAGCTGTCTGCTCCCTCTGCTATGTCGTACAGCAGCATGGCAAGGTCGGTGTAGACCTGATTTTCCTTTTCCGTTTTTGTCTTTTCCTGCACCAGTGCATAGAGGTCGGAAAAAATCGGGAAGTCCTGCGGTTTCAGTTTAGTAACATCCGTGTCCCATGTGATGTGAAACTTCTGGTACAGCTCCACCAGACACTTTTTTAAAACTGCTTTCTGCATATCCGTCAGGGACGGAATGTAAAGGCTGAAGAAAATCTCCAGATTCTTCATGTGCAGAGCAAGGTCATTCATGCCGTAGCCCTCATCCCGGTACAGCCGAAGTTCTTCTTTCTCGTCCTCGTCATCCCTCGGTGACGGTCTGACCTGAAGGGGATTAATCATTCCCTTGGAGCCGCCTACTGCGTTAATCCAGTCCCCGTTTAAGTTCTGGCATAAATCCCTGTATTCCGATTCCGGATCAATGACGATAATGCGTGTCCCTTTCATATACTCGGATAACAGGATGTGTTTGATCGCCGTGGACTTTCCCACGCCGGAATTACCCATGACACAAAAGTTGCTGTTGGTTCTGTCCCCGCCACGCTTCCATGTGTCTACAATTACCAGACCGCCGTTTCTATCTTTGGCAAAGTAATAGCCTTCCCCGTCATTGAAGCCGCTGCTGGCAAAAGGAAATCCGCCCACAAAGGTGGAAAAGGGAACGACTTTTTGCAGGATGCTCTCCATCTTGGCATGATTCGGAAATGTGGGCGATAAGTGCATAAAAGCCTCTTTCTGCAAATTTGGAATTGCCCGCATCTTGCATTTCATTACACTGGCTACGCTCTCCGCACGGCGGCAGGCTTTCTTGAACTCTTTTTCCTCCCTCGCTACGGGCATAACCTCCACACTCATCAGCCCGACTGTCTCGCCCTCCCTGTCAATCTGCATGATGATCTTCTCCCCGTCCTCTGCGGCCTTTTCTGCCCGCTGTCTTGACAGGGGATCCTTTGCTCCGTCTGCAAGCCCTCTCTGCTGTACCACACTTCTTGATATGGCATTGATAAGTGTTCCGTTATCCACCGGCTTGAAGCCAATAGATACTAAGGTGCTTGGAATGTTCGTCAGCTTTGAAAGCCACTCCACATCCACTTTCTGTGGGTACCGGATGATACCATAAGCCTTTCCGATGTTCTCCCCGATGGAAAGACGGTTCTTTTCAAAAGACAGCCCCATAGGCGTCACTACGTTCAACAGGGCATTATTTACCGGTGCCTGTTCCACCATCTGCACTGTATGTCTCATTACATCACTCCCTTCAACATGGGTATACTTGCCGCCGTTTCCGCATCCTCCAGATGAGTATAAGACGGATTGTTTACAAGGTTAATCAGCCTGACGATCTCTTTTTCCGTCAAAATGTCGCAGGCCACGCCGCCGGTTGCGAATTTCTCGCAAAGCAAAGATGCCCGTTTTAACAGGTCACGCTCAATGCCCTCCTCCTGCTTCTCCCACAATGCGATATAAAACTGTCTTTCCACAATCTCTCCAGACAGGGCAAAACCGCCCATCTGCACGATTTCCTGACGGAGCAGCTCTTTTCTTTTGTCCTCCGCTTCCTTTAACATCTCACTCATCTCCGTTATCAGCGGGGAAATATCCACCGGACGGGATAACGCCATGAACTTGAACGGGTACTGGATGTCGGAAAGCTCTGCTGTCAGTGTCTTAATCAGCACATTCTTTTCCGACTTGCTGTATAAGTCAATGCTGATAGCATGGATCCGCAGATAGATAAATACCATCCCGCCACGGGTATACAGGTACTTATCCCGGATGTCCTTGACATTGATGAACTGCTGTGCTGTCTGCATGGCCGCACTGCCTGCATCCGTCTGCGGGGTTTTTTTACTGGTTTTCAAAAATAAAAGCAAAATGCCGCCACCTATCAGGGTGACGGCAAGCATGATAATGGGAAATAAAAGACTTTCCATTTCTTCCTCCGATTTCTATTTAATTTAATGGCCGCACATGCCAGTCTGAAAACAGATTGTCATGGATCGTCAGAGTGTCGTTCAAGTGCATCTGCAGCATCCCCGCTGGTGTCCATGCGTCAATGACCTGTGCATATACGGTATAGTTCCCGTCCGGGAACCAGACCGGTGTAAAATGTGTTCTTCTGTTATAGGTACTGTATTCATTCCTCTGAAACTCAAACTGTGCAGAATATCCCGGACTTGTCGGCTCCAGCAGTCTCCAGTAATCGGTATAGTGAAATTCCGGGAAATAGGCTACACAGGTCTGTACCTGCGTGATATGGCTTGCAGGTGCACCGGAACGCATATCCGCCGTGGCTGTCATGTTGATGCCATAGCCTGATTTCAACGTGCTTCCTGATGCAGTGGGGTTCTTTTCATCCGGAGTGATACGCATGGCTGTGGACAAGGATGCCGAATAGGTGTCTAAGGCATAATCATACCAGCCCTGATCCTCCCACTCTCCATTGTCTACCCAATGCCCGTGACTGGAAGTACAGCCCGCCGGACAACTGGAGCTATGGCTTCCACTCTCCCAGTCCCAGTCAGATACCCATACCCAGTTAGCGTGCCACCAGCACCGCCAGATACCCCAGCTTAGGCTCGTCACATTCTGCCCTGCTGGTAAGGACGGTCTGCTGTAACCATTGTAACGGTCATCTGCCATGGGATCCGGTGGCGGGTTCTCATTTAAGTCCACCACGTTTGCCCGGATGGTGGTAGTCGCAAGTCTTCCCTTATTTGTGGATATGTTTATGGTAATCTCACAAGGTTCGGACGGTGTATGCCATTTTACCCACACAAGCTGACTCCCGTTTTCCGGGATAACCACACCGGACATCTGATAGCTCCTGCCGCCTATGGAAAAGGTCACGGTTGCCTTGGCATCGTTGTTGATCTCACCCGTGGTTGACAGCGTTGTGGAAGTAATCACATCCGTATCAATCCGATATACTGCATCGTACTCCGCTTCCGTGGGCGGTGCGCCCTTGTAGCTGATGATACCGATACCCAGCGTCTGTATCATTTCATCCGTTGACCTTGCCGTAGTCTTTGAGCCGGTATAAGCCGGAAAACCTAAATCTGCCTTCTCCAAAAACAACGCAAGAGCCAGGTTCTTCATGACTACTGTGGGAAAATGTGCGCCTAAATCTCCGCCCACCATCCGGTTATAAAGCCCGGCCTCGGTGGTCGTCATGGCAAAATAAAGATTGTTATAGATTAGATAGATAACCGGTTCAATCACCAGTTTATAGGAACCATTTGTAAGTGTTACCACATCTATGCCCGCCTTTCCTGCTACCATGGATGCCGCCCCTTCCGAACAGAAGTACCTCTTGATCTGTGCGATACTCGCCTTACTACTATTGCTGGATATAATCTGGGGCATGGGGTTATCAGGTGTATAGTAAGTATAGCCCGATGTCTGTAATGTCAACGCTGCTCCATTGCGGTACTGCATCTTGCTGACTTTTCCAAAACTGAACATATTGCCTGCAACAGACGACAGGTTCTTATTGGTAAAGTCCATGGAGCCCGCCACAATCCCGCCGGACTCTGCATCTACCACCGTTACACGCACCCCCTGATAAGAGTTGCCCGGCCAGTTATAGGCTTTCGTTCCCTGATTCAGTCCCCCTCCACCACCATCCACGTTTCCGTTTCCCTCTGCATAGGCGGTCAGCGTACTGGACAGCAGCATGATAATCAGCAAAAATACTGCCAACAGTGTTTTTTTCAAATTGCCTCCTTTCAGACTTTTTAGAAAAGTCCGCGCGAAAAAGGAGCATGACATCTGCCATGCTCCGATACTCATTCCATATTTAATTCATGTCACCGATCTGCTTGTTCCAGTCTCCGTCAGAACCTGCGGACTCTCCCTGCGGTGCGCCCGGCTGGTCTACATATCCATAGCCCGGAACAAATACCTGCCCGCTGTCGTTGGTGCTACCCCCTGCCGGTTCTTCCGGCTTCTGTTCCGGTTCCGTCACCTCCGGCTCATACTGGGGCGGCTGCTCCGGATTCTCGGTTGCATCCGTATCCTTGACCTCCGGTTTCTCTGCCGGGGGCTGGGCATCCTCCTTGGTCTGGGACTTCCCACTGTCATCCCCGCCCTGTTCACTTCCTGTATGGATGTCTACTGTTTCCGACTCACTGCTTTCCGGCTGCTCTGTTTCCTGTCCGCTGCTTTCGGCTGCTTCCGACTTGGTTTCTTCCAGAGCCTCTGGCTCCTTGGTAATATCAATTTCAGGAACAGTCACTTCCATCTGCTCGGTGGTCTGCTTCACAGGCTCCTTTTCCGGCTCTTTCGGCGTTCCAATCTTTACCAGATAGAAACACAACCCTCCAGCAAGGCATACCGCCACTGCTGTAAGTATAAAAATCACCAGTTTCTTTTTCTTATCATATTCTTTTTTCATCTAAAAGACCTCACTTTCCATAAAATCACTTTTACGGCAAATGCTGTCCTACTTTTATCCAACTCCATCATACAATAGACTTTTGAATGCGTCCAGACATTTCCCGGCAGATCAGAAACTTTTTCTTCAATCTACCATAATGCCTGCACTCCTGTCTATTGTTTTTCAAAACTTGGGCATATAGGCAGCTTTTGCTCTGATCGTCATACCGACAGGCGGCAGAGCCTCCCATCCGAAAGATAAAGGTATCTCCAACTGCACCGAAACATCCGCTTCAAAATTCTGGCTGGCGTTACCCGGTGCAAAGGGTGCATTGCTGATTGATACATTCAAATCCGTTACCCGGTATTCATATCCATTTCCCTGCCATTTCACATGATACGCTCCATCAGGGTTCGTACCAAGCAGGCGGTCAAGCCGGGTATACACATCTCCGTAATCCAGTGTTTCCTCCCAGCAGTCCCCTGTCATAAAGTAGCCGCCACTGTACCCCTCCCTGAGTCCGTCATAGACCTCATTATAGTTGGTGGTCGCCACGGATATAACGGATTCCTGCAAGGCATTCCGTACCCCATAGGCGATAATGGAAAGCCGGAAGAACTCTGCCAGCACACACAACGCAATCAGCAATGCCAGCACCAACGCCACCGTAAGCGGATAGGACATACCTTTTTTATCCTTTATCATTTTTTTCAGTTTTCCCATGCCTGCCTCCGTCACTTATAATAGACTTCACTCTTTCCGCTTGCCCTCGCTTTCAGTTCAATGGGAAAGGAACCAAACACAAAGAAACCGATATCCACCCTCTGCGTCAGTGTCACTTGGATGTCTCCGTTTAACTGCACCTTATTCCCGCTGTAATAATCACAGTCCCACTGTATCTGCGGATCAAGTCCCGTTTCCTGCTTTAACTGTGCAATCCTGCCGGACACATCCGTACTCCCCACGATTTCTGCCTGCCTGACAATCTCATCCGCAAAGGAATCAAGCTGCTGTTTCTTCATAAAGACCGGAAACAATGTCATGGCAAGAGCCACTACCAGCATCAGACAAAAGATCCCGATTGCAACATCAATGTACCCCTCTCCCCTGCGGTTTCGGCACACATCTCTTATTCTTCTTTTCATGGCTGCTCCTCCTAAAACATTCCCGACATTGTTCCGAGTATCTGATAACCCATAACTCCCATATAAATCAGAAGCATACAGGCCAGCAGTAAGAAAGAATATCTCCTGATTTTCGGCGGCCGCTCCATGGCAAGCCGTTTCAGTCTCTGTACTTCAAGCTGCTTCATGTCATGGGACAGCATACGGAAGAAGGTTACGCCGTCATCTCCCCGGATGCACCCGATTAATCCCCTTACCACATCGGAAAGCATAGCACTTGATACCCTTGCTTCCAGTCTGGTAAGTGCCGCTTCGTAGTTACCCGTCCGCATATCAGCCGTAGTAATGGCAAGTTCATTCCTTAGTGCCGGGCCTGCATTCTTCTGGTAAGTCTCCAGCATGGAAAGGATGTCACGGCTTGCCATCAGCTCCTGCGTAATGGTCGCTACAAACCTCGGCAGTTCAAACTCGATTTCTTCTCTCCGCTTTTTTACCATTTTTTCCGCTTTTCCGCTCTCGGAAAAGAATGTCCCTATCCCCAAAACCAGAAAGACGGGAAATAAAAGCGGAACCGTTAGCAGACAGGGTATGATACAAACGAATATTAGCCCTGCCTTTACATAGACCTGAGCCATATACAGTTCCGGAGTCATTGGAATTTCTGCGGAACGAAGCGTTGCCGCCAGCTTACGCTTTTTATACTCATCTATGGGCAGGAAGCGGGCGATTTTGCTGGATAATTCCATGATAAAGGCATCCGAACTTCTCGCCTGCTTCTTCTGCTTTTTCCCCACGGTCAGGATTGCCCGGCTGGTGCGGTAAGTGGGTACTTTAAAGACTTCCGCAAGAATAAAATAGCTCCCTGCCGTAAAAAACACGGCAAAGAGCAGTAAAATCATGTTCTGCATATATTGTTTTCCTCCTACCTCTTATACTCAATGGGTCTGATATGTTTTGATACTGCCGCCACGGATATAAATACCACTGTTCCGCTGATGGCAAGCAGCACCTTTCCAAAGCCGGTAAACATCAGTGTCTCATACCAGTCCTTATTCAGAAAGTAAAGCAGGGGGATGCTTCCTAAAAGCAGGATGATCATAGTGATGTACTCCTTTACCGGTTCATAAATCAGCAGATCAAGTTCCGATGACACCACACGCATATCCGACAGCTTCGACACAATGGGCGGCAGGGTGTTCTTCAGGTTGTAATCATCCTGACAGGCAACCACTGCATCCACCCACTCATGGAATACCGCATTATCCATCCCCTTTTTCAATCCTTCCAAAGCTTCCGCTGTGTTGGAATTGATTAGTTTCGCCTCCATGAGAAAGTTCCGGAACACTTCCGATACCGGCGGATTTAAGTAGGGCAGATTTTCCTCGATTGCCCGAATAATGGTATTCTTGTTCCGCAGGTAACTGGTGGTAATCATGGATAAAGCCGTTTCCAGCTCCGTATTGATCTGCTTCTTATGCTTGGATGCCGTAAATTTCACATAATAAAACGGTAAAAGTGCAAAGCCCACTGCCAGCACCGGCACCATCAGCACGTTATTCATGGTAAGGGCAATCATCACGCCCAACACGAATAAAATCATGGCAAGCACGCACAGCATGATAAACTGTTCGCTTTTCCCGGTCAGCCGCAAGATTTCCTTTACTTCTTCAAACAACAGTTTCAGTCCTTTCGGCTCTTTCTTCTTTTTACTCTCTTTGATCCGGTTCTTCATGCTGTGATTTTTGGGTCTTAAATACCCCGATAAGCCCTCCAAAAACGCAAACGGTGACAGCTCCAGCATGATAAAACATCCCGCCACTGCCATGATAAAGGCAATGGTCACAAGTAATGTCATAGGTCATACCTCCATTTCTTCCAGTAATTCTTCATAATCTTCACATTCCATACGCCGCATATCCGGCACTTCCTAACGCTTCGCCAAAAGTTGCTCCTGCATCTTTAAAGGCAGTCCGTTCTCACGGAGCCGCTTTTGCAAGCCTTCCGAAAGATTCTCCACCTTCTCATAATGTCCTATAATCTTGGGCTTTCCCTCTACAATGATATTGTCTGTAATATTGAACCTGTACAGGGTACGCATCTTCTTCCTTCCGTCCTGCAATGTCTCACATTCCGTTATCTCCATAATCCTTCGGGAATTGTCCTCCAGCCTTTTTGCAAATGCCACAATCGGAAATGCTTTTGTGGCAAGGTTCTGCAGCGTGGCATCATCCATCCCCGGCTGTTCCTGCTTGCACAGCGTAACCATACGGTAATAGGTATCTTCGCAGGAATTGGCGTGAATAGTGGTAATCACGGAATGCCCGGTATTGGCGGCATTGATAGCCTGCATACTCTCCCCGCCCTTCATCTCCGCTACTGCGATACAATCCGGATTGATGGTAAGGGTGGTTTCCAGCAGCTTTACCATGTCAATATTCTGTCTCGGATCATCAGAAAACCTTGTCACCAGATGCACCACGTTATTCAGCACATTTCCTTCCTCGTCAACGGCAGTCAGATCAAACTCACGGCATCCCTGCTCTATGGTAACAATACGCTTGCTGTACGGCACTTCACCCAATATCCAGCTCATCAGCGTAGTCTTTCCCGAAGAAGTCGCCCCTGTTATGCACATGGATACACCATGGGTAAAGCACATGGAAAGCAGATCCAGCATTTCCCCTGTGGCAGTTCCAAAACCTACAAACTGCCCTTTTGTCAGCTTCCTCGGATTTACAATACGGATAGACACTGCCAGCCCTTTTTCCTTATCAATGACACCATCGCCCATAACCGTGATACGGATCTTGTTATTCAAATGTCCCACCACAATAGTCTGTGCATTGTCAAAAATCATGCCTGACTTATGCAGGAGCCTTCGGATAACATCGACCGCATGACCGGCACTGTTAAAATGCTCCTTTGCCGGGATAATCTCGCCGGTAGAATAAGTAATCTTGACATCCCGCCACTGGTTGATATTGATTTCCTCCACATCATCCCGGTACAGATAACGTGTCAGGAAAGAAAAGCCTGTCATCTCCCCATAAAGAAGATCGCAGAGTTCTGTCTGCTCCATTCCCTCTACACCCACGTTGCTCTGTTCCAGATATTTCCCGATATAGGATTCAATCAGTTCCCGGTTCTCGTCCGGGTTGTCACGAAGCACGGAAGCAAAGTTCTTGGATATGTACTCCTGCACATCCTTCAATACTTCCGGAAAAGTGCGGTATACCACACTTTTGTTTAACATCCCGGCAGTTTCATGTATGTTTAATATTTCCTGCAATTCTTTTCCTCCTGCTTAAAATTCTCCCTTGTTTTTCCAGACAAAGGGGCTGCGCACTACCAGTTTCTTTTTCTCTGCCCCCGGCTTGTTTTCACCCTGTTTTGTCTCATACAGTCCAAAGACCTCAACCAGAACTTTTTTGACCTCCGTCTGAAAAGGACCAGCTTCCTTGGAAGTCAACCCATTCCACAGACTTGCCTCATCATACTGTTTCTCCAGTTCCGCCACATACGGGAATACAAAGCCTACTCCGCCATACTGTCCTGCGGCTGCTTCCCATTCCTGCCCGGTCTTAAAGTTCCCGATGGCACTTATATATTTTCCATTGTCTGCGCGACCTTCCAGCATACCCGCATGGGATTTGAAGTAGGATATTCCCCGCAGATTGGAAGTTCCCACACGCAATACCCGGTCTGCCATCTCCATGGCAAGAATGGAAAACACATCCGCTTCAAAGACAGAAGTACAGTCCAAAATCACATAATCAGCCAGATGCCGCAGGCACACAAGAAATTCCACTGCCCTCTCTCTTGTAACCTTGGGATAGGACATCAGGTTTTCCCCCATCCTGTACCCCAGCAGACTGATATATTCATTTGCAGTGACAGGCACACAGGCTTCCAGTATCTTGTTTTGTGTCAATGACGGAGCCGTCAGAAGCGCACCCAATGAAACCTCCTGCTCCGTATCCATAGGAAGCAGGAACGGCACGGACGGCACAAAGGGATCACTGCATACTACAATGACATTTTTCTTTTTCCTTGCTATCTCTGCCGCCAGCTTTACCGCAAGGGTGGTCTTGCCGCTTCCGGGGCTTCCTGCAATGGCAAGCATATTTCCATGTTCCATTTTACTGTCCTCCTGCATCTACTTCTACATCATCCACAATGGGTTCTTCTGTTTCCGCCTCCCCTTCCAATTCTTCCGTATACAGTTCTTCTAAGACTTTCTGCTGTTCATCCAAAAACTTCTGGGCCTGTGTGCTGTCCCCACGGAATACCAGAGCTGCATGAAGTTTTCCGGTCTGTTCCAGTTCTGCAAGAAGCCTTGCCTGCTCCGGCGTTGCAAGCACGGTAATGGTGGACGCCAGTTCCTGTTCCTCTCCGTCCTCCACATCAGCCTGCACATCATTGTCCGTTCCGCTGCTTGCCGTAGTTGCAATAATCTCCACATACTGAAGCTCAGGCAGTACCAGTGTTTCCCTCTTTTCTCCCACATCCGAAGCGATTAATGTTACAATATCACCGGCCTCCAGTTTCCCGGACAGACCGGCTGCAAAGGATTTAATACTGACTGAGATTGCCCGGTTCTCCCCATTTAATTTGCCAAGATAGGCATTCTTTAACATAGGGGTATCTGACAGCTTGCTCTCCAGAATATAATCCCCTTTGTAAAGGTCGGTGTTGGCATATTTGCCAACCACATCCTCTGCCCTGTATACCACGTTGCCGGGCAGGTTATAGCCACCTACTTCCACGGTAGTAAGCATCTTCTCCGTAATCTGGTCGCCTTTGTGGATCTCCGTATTCACACGGACCAGGGATACCTTCGATTTCAGTGCATTGTTGAACATCGGGGTAAGACCGAAGCAGATGATCAGCGAAAGGATGATACAGATCAGTCCAATCACAATACGGTTCTTCAATAAATTTTTCACTTTTCTTTCCTCCATTTTTATCAAAATTTGTTATGCAGGTAGCATGGCAAGCAGGCATCCCAATGCCAGATACGGCGCCATTGCAAATCCTTTGTCCTCTTTCTTTGCATACGCCGTCTGAAACAGGACTGCCAGAAACAGCCCCAGCATCAGTGCGATATATCCCCGCTTTACGCCCAGCACAAAGCCGCAGGCACCCATCAGTTTGATGTCCCCGCCGCCAATGCTTCCCTCTTTCACCAGTGCCGCCACCACAAAGGGCAGCGGCACAAGAACAAGCCCCAGAAGTGCCGGGGCAAATTCTACCTCCAGTAATCCGACCATCAAGATAAGGACCGGTACATAGTCCGGCACGGTATGGGTTGCATAATCATACTCTGCCGCAAATAAAAGCACCTGCCCCATTAAAATACAGGCAAGTGCGTGTAAAGTCGTTCCATAAGCTCCGATAAATACGGCGGTGACAACCGCAGCTGTAACCGCCACATATCCGATTTTTTCAGAACCAGTCAGTTTTTTCAGCAGCATATCCAGCAAAATTCCCAAGAGAAAACTTGCTGATACTGCCACCAGAAAACTATGTGATTCAAGAAACCATATCAAAACATTCTCCTTCCTGCCTACCTTTCTTTCAGCATCTGCAGGCTGTCTCTGATATCCATTCCGTCAATCTCCTTTCCCACGCACACCCAGCCGGGATATTCGTTCCTTGCAAACAGCTCTGCCCGTGGCAGATTGCCCGCCAGCTCCACAATCTTCTCCCTGACAATATCCGGCTTCTTGCTGTGTTCCTCTACCGGTGTATCAACAATGCAATGTACTGCCTTTGACACCCGTTTCGGCTGTCCTTTTGTAGCAATCAGGCATAGCTCCGGATTTGCTCTCGTCCAAAAGCCAAGCCCCCAGAACCATTTTTCCTGCTGCTTCCTGCACCGTTTTACCCAGCAGAAGCCAAGCGTCTTATAAGTAAATCCCCACCTTCGGATCGTTTCCAGCCCCTGTTCCAGACAAGGGAATGTCACCCATAGAAACAGGATGCAGTCATCCGCCGCTATGGACTGGATATCCAGTCCATAGATGTCCTCAATATTCATAGTACGATAGTGATTTTCGGCAGAGCGTCCCTGTCCTTTCTTACTGTACACTTTATAAGCCCACGGAGGATCCACATACAGAATGTTAAACTTCAAGGATGCTCGCCTCCATTTCCGCAAGCCGCAGTCCTATCTCATAGACGATATTGACCGTCACGGAATTTCCCGCCTGCTTATAGAGCTGTGCATCACTGACTCCTGCCGCCTTTGCGCGGTCGAACAGAAAATCTTCAAATGCCTGTAACCGGAAACACTCTTTCGGTGTGAGCCTGCGGATGCGGCAGTACACTACCACTCCCATGTTGCCCTCTGTCAAAAGCGTCTGAGAACACTGCTTTCCCACCCGACCCCTGCTTACCGTACTGTTAGGGTAGGATAGGTTAATTCCGTCCCCATGCCTTGCGAGCACATATCCCTGCTTGGTTGCTTCCCGAATAGGCATACCTGTAAAATAAGGACACTGCAGCATCATCACACCATGGCGGTCAACCGCTGTCAGGGTAAAGCCCGGCTCTCCAACATCCTTAAACCTTCGTCCATTCTGCCGCTTGTTCTCCCGCTCCGGCGTTAAAGCCGCTCTCGCCTGTACGCACTTTCCGTCACAGGCTTTACAGTGCAGCACACCGGAGCTTTCCCCAAACCTCGTTATCCCTGCGTTATAATGAGACACCAGACACCGTGAAATCTTTGTCATATCCGGCTCTTTCTTCTGTGTGAGGAAACCGGCATAGTTCTTTGCCCCGCATTCCTCATTCCCGTTCTCTTTCAGGCACTCCATCCATTCTTCCGGCTTCTTGGTTCCGCACAGATACAGTCCTGTCTTTCCTCCGGCACCGCCGCCATCCGCTGTCAGGGTAACGGAAAGCCCGTCCGCATCATAGACACGCTCTCCCTGATAGCCTCCTATAACTTTTTTAACAACCGCTGTGTTTGCTCCGCTGACAGGAAATACTTTTCGTCCACGGATTCCTCCAAGATATCCAACAAGGTACACTCGTTCCCTGTGCTGGGGGACTCCGAAATCCTTACTGTTGACACACTGCCATTCAAGGTCATACCCTGCTTCCCATAAGTTAAACAGAACTGCGGTAAAATCCCCGCCTCTCTCGCTCGACAACAGATGCTTAACGTTCTCAACGATAAGGAAGCGGGGTTTATCTTTGGTAGGCGTGCTTTTGAGCAGACCAGCGACTGTAAAAAATAGTCCACTTCGTTCTCCGGCAAGACCTGCCCGCTTTCCTGACAGGGAAATGTCTGTGCAAGGAAAACCAAAAGTCCAGATTTCAGCTCTTGGAATCTCTCCTGCTGTGAGCTGCTTAATATCTTTGGCGAACCACTCGCCCGTGCATTTACTTCCATCACAGTGTTCATTTACCTCCTTACTGCATATCCGGCAACAGTTTCCTTCCTCGCATTTTCCGTACTTGCAGTAGGAAAGTCCATACATTGCCATATAACTGATGTTCGCATACTTGTCGATCTCTACATGACCGATACATCTATGTCCGCTTCGTTCCAATCCTCTTCTAAAGCCGCCTATTCCACTAAATAAATCTAAAAATTCCAAACAGACCTCCTGTTTAGGTTTGAGAGGTATTCACAATTCCTTTTGCTTGTCCGGTAGAATAGCATCCTGAACTTTGATTGGTAGACTTGATTCTTTTCATCATGTGCCCCATTCGCTCAAAGCGCGATAGGGATAGATCTGCTGGCTCCTTGCAAAACGTATCATATTGCCCACCTGATCGACTACGCTCTGATTGTTCTGGTCTTTGGTACACATCATCACGCTCCCAAAGATACCTGTCAAAGCCGCAACCACGGTAAATGCCACGTTATTAGAACACAGCCAAATAACGGCGGCTACTGCACCGCCAAAGAGGGAGCCTGCAATACTCTGCAAAAGCTCCCTCCGTCCAAAACCATTGAATAATTCATTTTCCGCTTTTATCCCACTGGGGATATACAGCTCCCACTTCTGTTCTTCCGTAGTTCCTCCTTTCCGGTCCCTCAGTCTGGGACTTCTCATTACCCATAATAGTACATAACAATGTCCTTTATCTGCCAGATGCTCTCTGCAACGATATAGAACAGTACCGTATTCTTTGCCCTTTTCCGGTACTGCGCCTGTTCTTCCTCCGCTCCTTGCAAACGCACCATGCAATAGACAAAACGGAATACCGCTCCCGCCCGGATCAGGCTGATTATGGCTATGGAAATATCATCTAATTTCAAACCATTCCATCCTTTCAAACTAACTCCATTTACTTTGCCATACCCTTTACCATTCCCACTAACCGCACGGAATGGTAAACATTGTTGATGACTCCGCTTCCACTACCGCCTGTAGGCACAAGAAATTCACGCAGAAAGGATGGTGTCTTAATAGCAAGCACCATGCACGCCATTCCCCAAAATACATTCATGTTGATTCCGATATTTAGCATCATGCCTACGCCCAGCTTGCAAAGACAGATCTGAATAACCACTGCGAGGGTACTCTGAAAAAACTTGTTAATGTAGGTCTTAAATACACCCTTATCGTTATCCAGAAGCCCCACACATGCCATAGGCATCCCAATCCGCAGGATCATGATTTCCAGTCCCCTCATCAGGAACTGGAAATACAGGATAAAATAGCAGACAACAAAGATGAGTCCGAAGATTGCTGTTGTCAGTCCCAAGGATGAGATACCGTTTACCCACGCCTGCCAGTCATAATCGGTGGCTGCTCCTATCGCTGCCATCAGGTCATCAATCAGTCCCTGTGTGATTTCTGCCATCCATCCGTAGACGATGGGAAAGCAGACCGCCACAGCCACCGCCTGCATAAACCGGATGACAAGACCGGCTGGCTCTGTGTCCGGATCCCCGTCCGTCCACATGACATAACATTCAAACCCTTTTTTCAGGAATTTCAGGATAATCAGGGATACGCCAAACCCAAGCAGGATATCAAACAGTACGTCTACCATGCTCCCACCGTTTGCCACCAGCATATACCGGTCGGCATAAAGTGTCATAGGGACTAACTCCTGCAGCATTTCATCAATATAAGCAACTGCTCCATTCAGGACTGCCACGATAAGAAGCACCAGTATAATCTCCAATCCGATTCACCTCCCTTGTGGTGCAAATTATCTGCCTGTTATTCCCCATCCGGTTCATTCTCTTTCAGGCAGGCATCATAGGCATTTAACACTGCTGTGTTGATTTGACTGCGAAGCTCCGGTTTAATCGGAAAGCATACATCTCTGTATTCATCCTCTTTATCCTTCATACTGGGCATAAATACGGTGATTCCCTTCTCACACGCCACAACCCGGACTCCTGTTACCAAAAAAGCATCTGCCAGACATACGGTGGCAAATGCTTTTAACTTACCTGCATCGGTAAAACTCTTTGTAATTTTTGCGGTTACTTTCAATCTTTTTCCTCCATATACATAAAATTTGCCTGCCAGTTTCCCGGCAGGCAGTTCTCATTGAACGTTATGTTTTTTTCCTGTACGATCATTACCCCTGATAATTAAAGAGGTTCTGGATTCTCTGCGTCAGGGTAGGAAGGATGGTGTCCTTGAACAGTGCATAGAGCCCTGCCAGCAGCAACGCGCCTACTACAACAGAAATCAGGATTTTCAGAGCGGTATCTACGAAACCTTCTCCTTCTTTTCTGGTAAGAACGTCAGCCAGCTTCTTTCTCATACGTCCACCCTCTACATAAGCTGCTACCGCCAGTCTGTTCATAGTGTCATTGATTTTTCTCATAGTGTTCATTCCTCCGAATTTTAAATTTATTTTTTAGGTTGTCTGCATTACTGGTAATAACCAATAATGATATTTAAGGTTGCACTTCCGATTACTGCCCCGATGCAGGACACGATGGCAACCACGATACGGTTGTTCCACTTCTTCTGATCCATCTCGTCCGCCGCACTTCTCCTGATGCAGAAATAAATAATCAGAAGTCCTGCAACGACCGGTGCCAGCACCATGAGCCAGGTTGTGGCATCCCCGATCAGCTTTTCTGTTCCTTTTGCCAGCTTGCTCTCACTGATGCCGCTTGCATAAGCAGTCTGCGTGTTCAGCAAAAACACGGCAAAAGCGGCAAGAAATGTCTTTCCTGCCGCCTTACATCTTTGTAACCATTTATTCATCTTCTTCATTTCCCGTCAGCTTTCCTCCTCTCCGCATGAATTTCTCTGAAAACAGGGATCCTGCCTGTACCGGAAGACCCTGCTGTTTCTGCTTTTCTTCCTTCATCTGAAGATCTTTCATGTAATAAACCCAGATATTCCATAAAGGTATATCTTCCTTTACGTCGGTGAGTACCGGACGCCTACGCTCCCGTTCTTCCCTTACCCTGCGGTTATGCTCCTTGTCTCCAAGTCCCAGCATTTGGTTAAAATACCACTGTGACAGATCTGGTGACACCATCATTGCCGGGTGTGAACGTGATACCACGATCTGATAAGGTCTTGATACTCTCCGTATCTCGTCCGTTGTCAAAAGATCCCTTGCTACCAAACTTACAGTGCTGCTGGAAGATGGATTGACATACCGCCCATGCTGACTGGATAGCTGATAGCCGGAACAAGTGTATTTCCCCAGCTTATCGCAGATTTCAGACAGGGTTTCCTTATCGTCTGCCTGCAAATAAATCCAGCTCTGACAGTTTGACTTGACAATGGCGGCTGTTTCCTTGTTGTATTTCTCCGTAAGCTGTTCAAAGCTCTGCAAAAAGAAATGGAACCGCATACCACGACCACCCGCTACGGTCAGTTTGTTCGTCAGGTCATTGATTTTGGTAAAGTTTCCAAATTCCTCCAAGACAAAGTTTACCCGGTTTATGAGCCGGCCGCCCCTTTCATCCGACTGGTGTACCAGCAGTTCATAGAGCTGCGACACCATAAGGCTTGCAATGGGATAATAAGTGGTCTTTTCGTCCGGCAGGATAAAGAACAGTGCCTGCTTCTTTTTTCCGATGTCTGCTATGTCATAATCGCTCTTATGGGTAATGGAGTAGACCGCCCTTGAAGTAAACAGCCTTAAAGTCGTCAGTGCCGAAGTGTAAAAACTTCCCTTTGTCCTGCTGGGTGCTACATCAGAGATTGACAGAAGCGCCCTTGCCGGATGCCCCAGTCTTAACTTCTTTACATACTCTTGCATAGGTGTCTTGTTGCCCACCGCCTTGCACATTTCCGCCACGAACCAGTACACATTGGTAAGGTTCTGGTATTCCGGACGCTTGGCATTATCCACCACCACGCAGAGGATTGCCGCCGCAATCGTGGACTTCTCGCCGTTTTCCCATATCTTCTCATTGCTGGTATTATCGCCTACAAGAATATTTGTGATGTCCCATGCGTACATCTCTGCCTTATCCATCTCTCCCCGGTTCACCGCATCAATGATGGGCTGGAGCAGGTTGTAACGGCTGCTCTTTTCCGGATTCTTGAAGTCAAGGCAGATGACATCAAACCTGAGTTTCTCCAAAAACGGTGCGGCGTACTGATACAGTTCTGCCTTGGGATCGCTGATAACAAGGCTCTCGCCCGCCAGTGCCATCAGACAAATGGACTGCAGCACCAGCGTCCTCGTCTTGCCGGAACGGGTTGCACCTATGGTAAGCGTGTGGGTATCGTCTGCGATATAATGTATCTTCTCCTTTTGCCCGCACTTCGTCATACCTATCACGATGCCGCCTTCTTTCAGAATACGGTAGGGATCCTGTCCGTCTCCTTTCCCTTTTTCCTCGCAGGCAGGCACATTTTTTTCCTGCTCCGGCTCCTTTTTTTCGTAGGCATACTCTACTGTCTCGTAGCCCTCATCCGTTTCCTCTATTTTTGTCTCCTCATTCTCCTTTCCCGCATCTGCTTCTTTTTCTGCTTCCTCATCTATTGGAACAAAGCTGCCGGAAAGCTCTCTGTCCTCCGGCTCTCCTGCAGCTTTGGTATCCACCTTTTCACTATCCTTTAAAAAGTCAAGCCCCTCATATCCGGTGTCGATCAGTTCTTTTATGACCGGATTTGCGGGGCTTATGGTACATACCTCAAACACTCTGTCCTTTTCCTCTTCCCTCATCCATCTGGAAGAACCATGCTGGAACTGCCCCACCGGTACGGGTATCTCGATTTCATCCGTCACTTTCATAAGGTCGGACTGATAAGATCTGCTGTTCTGCGTAAAGAACAGTACGGTACAGAGCAGCACGAAGCACTCAAAGGATAAAAACAGCATCCCCTGCTTCTGCTCGGTGAAAAGCCCTGCCAGACATTCCCATACAGGCACCATTGCAAAGGTTTTCATCTGTCCCTCGGCAAATCTTGAACGGTCTATGTTGTATGGATTGGTGCAGGGCTGCCGTAAAAAACAGGTTAAACAGTGTTCCTGCTCCCACTAAGATGCTCCCTAAAATGATTTTCTCTTTCTTTTTTATGGTTCCATTCCTTCCTGCGGCGTTTCACTGTCCTTATGTACTTCCTGAGTGGTTATTTGAAAATCATACTGACTCTGTACTTCTTCCCAGACTTCCGGCTTTATAATCCCTGTAAAGTCCTGCCGGTAAAAGCTGCTCTGCTCCCCGTCATAAAGACTGGTGGCAAAAACCCTCCTGCCCCTGGCTGTAGGGCTGCACCCAAAGCCGCCGGTGGCAAGCCATAGCTGATATGGTCTGCTCCGGTATTCCGGTTTTAGGGCTTCATAATTCATTACCAGAATTTTTCCCATATAGTCCTTATCCCGGCTGTCCGGCATGCAGGAATGCTGCCCCAACAGTGCATGATTGTCCGCGCTGACCGGATAATACATAATGTCATCCGGCATTTCTACATTATAAATAGGAATACCAAGGCTTTTTGCATGGGCAATCTCACCCCTCATACCCTGACTGATATGTGTCCCCATTACCCACAGTTCCTCACATTTCTCCAGCATGGCAAGCCCCATTTCCAATCCCTTTTCCCGCTGCTCCGGTATGGTATCATTGTAAAACTGTGTAAAATACAGATGAGGTGCAAAGGCAAGCACCCCAAGGGAGCAGGCATTCTCACAATATTTTGCTGCCTGCTCTATGTTCTTTTTATAATCCTTCCCCGAAGGATTTTCCCCCCGAAGGGGACTTGCGATATAGACAAGTTTCATCCCTGCCCCTTTCATGCGCCAAATCCATAATCCACCTGTTCTCCATATTCGTCCTCATCCGCTTCCTCCTCTGCAAATGCTTCCTCATATACAGTTTCCTTCTCCGCTTCTGTCTGCCCTCTGTCAAGCTGCTCCTGCAAAAACAGGTTTGCCGGCGCGTCTATCTGTGGAATCTGTTGCTCCTGTGCCACTAGAGCATTGTACCTCTCCCTGTATGCCGGATAATGGGTACAGATAGTGGCATACAGGCTTTCCTCGGAAACGATTATTTCCTGACATTCCGGGACCACACCTTTTAACTCATACAGGGGAAGTGCCGCACTTTGCAGGGTATAATAGAAATATCCATTTTCCCGCCTGCCAAACTCACAGGCATAGGGTGTTAAAAAAGCCTCTGCAATCCTCTCATGGACGGCAATCTGCGGTTCTTCTCCGTTCAGTATGTAGATTCCGTTCCAGATTCGCTTTTTATTTTCTTCCCTGTCCCCCGGCGGCTCTATATCCTGAAAACGTGCTAAAGCTGCCTCCTGCCCGCCTTTTCTGACTGCCTCCATCTGTTCGGGGGCCGCAAGTTCCATCTTTTTTATCATAACCAGCCGCTTCTGCAGCATTTCCTGCCGGAACATTTCCATTGCCTCCCCTTTGGGATAGTAAAGATACCCGTCCGACTCCTTTCCCGCCGCAACTGTTTCAGGGGAAAAATCCTTCTCTGCCTGTTCCTTTGGGATCACAATTCCCTCGCCTTTCTCTCCGCATAAGTAATAAATGTTCAGGGCAATCTCAATGCAAAGATTGATGTTGCCCCAGATGCTGTCTCCCTGTGGCTGCATCAGCTTCCTCCTTCCTAGCGTTCCATGCCTTTACCCAAGGAAAGGGCATCCAGAAGTCTTGAAACGTCAAACTTCCGTTCCTCCCGGTGCAGTTCCGGCACAATCTCCTCCACCCGGTTTACCAGTTCCCCGACTGTTTTCATATCTTCCTCGGAAAGTTCCTCGTCCATGGTCCTTAATTTTACAAGCCCTGCATGGATGAGCTGCAACTGCGTTTCCGTAAACAGTTTTCTTTCATCCACAAGACCGCTCCGTGTAGCAAAGCTCTCAAATGCTTCCTCCCTGTTGTAAAAATACTGCCTCTGAATAGGTCTGTTGTCATTCTGCGCATCCTGTTTGTAGGTCGAAAGCACATAGTCAAACAGCGGATGCTTCTTACAGGCTAAAATAACTCCGTTATGCTCATTCAGCTTCATCACACCGTTTTTCAGTTTCTCAGCCTTTTCCTCCTCATAAGGCTGGTCGGAGCAGATACCGCATAAACTGGCGGTCGCCCTTGCCATAATCCAGAGCCTCTCCATCTGCTTTTCCGGCACCTCTACAAAGGGATTCTTTTCAATCATGTCTGCTTTCGTGTAAAATGCAATAGTCTTTCCCTTAAACTGGATATCCACCACATAGTCCGGGGAAGAAGGCTGCGCCACCCCGAAGCCCTTTTTCTCCAGTTCCTCAAAAAATGCTTTGTAAAATTCTACTTTTGATTTCATAAATTTCCCTTTCCTGTATGCAAAACTTCTCACACTGTCAGCATTCCTGTTCTTCGTCCATGCTGTTTTCATCCCATCCTGCCTCGTGACCTGCAGCATATTCTTTCTGAATACTGTCTATAGAAATCTCTGACAGGTCATTTCCCAAATAAATTCCCCTGTCCCACTCGATTCCCCTGACAATGCTGTCTTCCGGATAAATTTCCTCTTTCGGGTACCTTGCGTATGCTCGCGTCCCTTCCGCAATCAGAAACTGCCCGCTTTTTAACGCCATCAGAAACAGGTCATTTTGATTCAGCACCATAAGCACACTGTAATCACTTCCGTTCAGGTTATGCAGTACCTCGCCCTGCCTGAAATCATATTCCATTTTTTCATAATGCAGCTTACCGATCAGCGGATGACCTTCATGGTCCATGTTGTAGGCCGTCAGTACATCCAGACATTCTTTTGTACAGCGGTCTTTGTCAAAACTGACCTCTTCCTCTGTCATTTTATGGTTTCCCCCAAGGAAATCCTTAAGTTCCCATTCATCACTGCAAAATCTGGCATGAAAGGTTTTATTTGCCGCCAGATATACTTCTGCATACTGGCTGTTCTCCTTTGTCTGACACAGCTCCTGCACCGCATGAGCCAGTTCTGTTTCCGAACCCTCAAATGCCCGGAGCAGGATTGCCATATAGTCCTCCATGCTTGAAAGATACTTATATTCCGTACCCTTATTATTATTTGTAATAAGCAGAACATCCTTTAGTTTCAATCTGTACCTCCTCTCATCTTCTTTTTCAGAGACTGTGCGTACTGCCTGCCATATTTCAGTTCTGCGACTTCAAGAAGCATATCAATCCCTCTTTCCAGCTTTTCTTCTGCCTTGGATTGTCTTTTTACATATTCCCTGTACTGTTTTCTGATTTCTTCAGAAGGAATGGCTGCGTCCGTATGTCCCATCAGCCGCTTGTAAAAATACCATGCACAGTCCCCCGGAACAGCACCCATGATGCAGTCTGTGCCACCCCTAGTAAAAACATAGGGACATCCGCTGCACGGATGCCCCTGACTCTTAATTTCATTCATCATTTTAATGTTCATATCCTTTATCCTGATTTCTTAGGAATAATTCTTTTTTCGCCTCCTTCGACAGCTCTCCCGACATCCCCTGTCCGTCAAGGAAATCTTCTTCCTGTTTCCAAGCCGCCTGCGCCAGCATATCAAGAGCCTCCATAATCATTCTGGATGCCAGATATTCTTTGTGGCTCTTTAAGTATGCCTCTCCTCGTTTCTCCTTTTCCAGCCTGCATATCGCCTTAACACCGGATAATACCCGGTTTGCCAGTATCTTCTCCGCTTCCTTTTCAAACTTCTTCTTTTGCTGTAAAAGCCATTCCTCATCCGCAGCATACAGTCCCGCCATGCTGCACTTGGCATCTACATACCGTTCAAAGCACTTCCTGATCTCCGGTATTTCCAAAAGCAGGAATTGTACCAATTCGTCCGTCTTTTCCCTGCTCTCCGGTGGTAAAAACCCATAAGCAATCCTTCCGTGTTCCGGTATCATAGTCCGAAGTGCAAAGAGCCTCTCTGAAAGTTCCGATAGTATCTTTTTGTCAAAAGAGACTCCCTGTTCCAGTTCTTCCTCAAACCATTTTTCCGCTGCCTGAAATCTGCCGGGGCTTTTACACCGCAGTTCTTCTTCAAATTCCTCCACCAGTTCATCCGTTATCCGGCGCATTTCCTGTACTGCAAGATCTTTCTCTTTTGCAAAGGCAAGTATCTTTTCCGCAAAAGTGTCCTTTATCATCTGCTTTCGGATGGCATTGGGTATCTGCGGCGGTGTAAACGGATTCTTCACTCTTACAGACTTGTCCCAGAACACCACATGAATATGAGGGTGGCTCTTTTCCCCATGCACCGCAGCCGCCCATTGCAGGTTTTCCCGTTTGATGCCGTTTTTCTCCGCAATCGTCATGATGTGGTTTTCAATATATCTCTGCCAGCTTTTCTGATCCTTTAGAAGAAGCTCTTTTGCTGTATCTTCTGCAAAGGACACCACGCTGCGGTACATGACAATTCCCTTTTTAGAATTGGCATAAGATAACTTCGCCACATCCTTCCAGTCCTCAAATTCTGTAACCACTCCCGGCTCCAATTTTCCGAAAAGTCCGTGATTCATCTTTTCATTCTTCAAAACCCTTGGTCTGGTTGCAATATACCGGATATGGGCATAGTTTGCACCCGGTGTGTCCTTTTTGTTCGGATGCCGGAAACGCTGCTTATACACTAAGATTGACATTATTTTCTACCTTTCTCCGTGTTATTTTGTTGTACTCTGTCACATTATCTGCTAAAATTAGGAATACAAACCTGCAAAGGAGAATTGCCTTGAAACATACAGCAACATTAGAAGATACGCGCCATTCCTTTGATGAAATGGCTTCCTCATTACAAAATCATTTTCAGAAGATTAATCCGGAAGAACCGGAAAACGTCAAACTTGCCAACGAATACTATAAATGGACTTCCTTAAAAACAAATCTGCTTCTGAATGAAAAAGCCTTTCAAATACCCTCCTCCGCCCTGCCCAATGTCATCAAGCCATCTGCATTTAAGTGGCTGCACAGCGATAAACAGGCAGTAGTGTCAAAATACTATCAGTACGACAAAGCTACCGATAAATATGTGATTGCTGTCAAAAAAAGTATCGTGCCGGAACCGGATATTGAGCTGATTATGCGCTCTCTTGTACTGATTCGGAAAGCTGTTGTCTGGGTAGATTTCGGTTATAACATCGGCACGGAATTTGGCGGCAGGCATCCGGCAATCATACTGAAAAATTTAAAGGATTCCCTTATCGTTATTCCTTTATCTTCACAAATGCCCAAAACTATGGACTACAATATAATGGTTGATAAGGTCTACGGTTTTCCTGAAATGCCGCGCTGGGCAAATATAACAAGGATTACACAGGTCAGCCTTTCCAGAGTCCACTTCGAGAAGTTTGGTGATGTAAAACCCGGCGTATTAAAAGAAATCCGTGAAAAATTGGTTTCCTGCGGTATCATTTAGGCTTTTTCTGCATACTTTATTACTGCTACAAAATGTTTGACATCACTGCTGCTTTGTGCTAGTATGATGATGTAAACGCAGGAGCAATCCTGGTAATTTTGTAACCGTGAAGCCGTCATTTATGGCGGCTTCTTTTCGTACTATAATATATTTGATACCGTTTTCACTGCTTTTCTACCGCTCCCAATCTTCCTCTCCTTCCCTTTCCTCTGCATCTGCTTCTTTCATCTGGACCGCCAGCCGCTCTCCCATTCTTTGCAATCCTTCGTATATCCTCTTTGTTTTCTCATAAGGTGCTGCATCTAAAACCAGCTCCGGCTCTCCACTTTCATTCTCCTGTATCTGCACAGAAACCTCTCCACTGGATATGAAGATAGCGTTGCTGGCAATCTCCATCCACGGATAGGTAAGACGGGACAGTTCATGGGGCGTGGCGGTCGTCCTGCTGTTCCATGAGAAAAGGTTATGTGCCATAGACAAAAGCTGGCTCTGGTACTCCTCCAGATTTCCTTTACATGTCCTTTTGATTTTGTCAAAGGAAATACCATATGAATCCACACATTTTTTTGCTGCCTCGAAAAGTTCCGGTACACTGGATAAAATGTAAAAGGCTGCCCGATAGTCAGAATCCAGTTTCTTCCCTTCGGTCAACCCTACAAGATGCTCATATCTTTGTGCCTGATTCACTTTTGCGCTCCTCCCAATAATCACTTAATAACTACTCTCCCATACATAAATCCGCTTCCTGTTCTTCTTCCATGAAATCACCATGATCACACATTCCTGTTATTTGATCTAGAAGTTCCTTGGTCTGTATGGGACTGGTTGCCATAGTCAGCTTTTGTTGTCTGTAATCATAACTGTACACTTCATCAGACAGCACTTCCTCAGGTGCAACCTGTGTTCTATTTATTTCCATTACCATGCGTTGAAGTTCCTCCGCATTCATATCTCCATTATCCTTCATCAGGATAACTTCATGGATACTGCTGGGAAGAATGAAAAAATTACTTTGTGTTGCTTCCCCGATTTCCTGTAACAAATTTGGATAAAGTATGGCTGTTGCACCATTAATTTGGGCTATATTTGTAAGGACATACTGTTCATAGGGTAAAATTTCCTTACTTTTTTCTGCCCTTTGATCCTGCTCTGGTATATCCAGATTAAGAAAGCCACGAAATTCCTCCTGTTCTTCTTCCGAAAGTGTCTCCATACAACCAGAAAGCAAAATCTCTTTAATGTTCCTCATGTCCGGCTTAAAAATTCTTTCCGTATTTTTTAGTGCCTGTTCATATATTTCTTCTCTTGAGATTCCCCACATTTCCAGCATACCTGACTTAACCATGAAACTCGACATTCCCTTTTCCTGATTGTTTGTGCATAAAACACGCACAACGGATGTAATATCTGTTTCAGTAATATCTCTGCGTACAGCATCTCTCAAATAATCCTGATTATTGTTTCTATTCAATGCCACCACATACAATCTGTTTTTCACACTCTCGTAGTCCTTTACCTCAAACGGAAGCAAATTTTCATTGTTTTCCATGTTTTTTTTGTATATCCGGGCAATAGCGGTCAAAATATTTTCCATATTCCCATCATCCTCATATGTCCGATAATAATCTTCAAGATAAACATTGGGAACAATTCTGTCCTCTGGACGTTTAATACATATTGCATGAAATTTCTGATTATTATTTTTACTAACCTCCTGAATTGTCACATCTGCATTTGCGTATTCTTCCGGCAAAAAAGACATAATCTGCTCCTTTACCTGTTCCATAAATTTTTCATACGTCATGGTTCATTCTCCTTTTTCTATAATTTTTCAGCCAGTTCCCACAGATTCGATGTATCCTGTAGGAAACTGTTGATTTGGAAATCTTTTTTTTGCATATAATCCACGCCCAGCTTGACCGCTTCGGAAAGCAACTGGTCGAAATCGTCCTCACTCCCCTCATTGGCAAGGTTCATCAGAACCTTAATGAGAAGAAAGAAGATTGCTCCATTGATTTTTCCTATCTTCATCAGCATCTTTGCAAGACGATCCGTGTCATGGTCTGCAATCGCCTTGATCTCGTCCACATGATATACTGCTGTAATCTCCTGCCGGATGATGCGGGCAATAAAATCTATATCCTCACGGCTTCCCTCTATGGAAAGCCCTTTCTCCACATATCCCCGCACCAATTCCGATGTCGTGGTATGGTTTTTGGCTGCCAACTTATCCAACGTTTCCAAAGTCTCCGTTGTAAAATTGATAGAACGCTTCTGTGTCGGCTTTTTGATACTTCCACCTCCCATTTACGGTTCTTCCTGCAAGGGTTCTGACAGGAACCCCACACAATATGAGATAACCCCGTTGCAGGCTTTGCCTGCAAGTTGTTTTCCGGCGGTGTGGAACCCGCCTATTCCCGCCTTAACCAACAAGCTCAGCTTGGTGTCAAGGCGGGTGTGCCACAGGCACACCCGGCCGCAGAGCAGCCTTTTTCCTAAAAAGCGGAAAAACAGTATCTTACGGCTCCATGCCCTCGTCCTCTGCCTCGGCTTCTTCAGACGCCCTATCCCGCAGCAGCTTAGCAAAATACTCCACCGCTTCCGCTTCTTCCGGCTTCAGCACAAGCTCCACATTGTGCTTCTCATAGGTACGCCCACGCCCATTCAGCATAAGGGAACATTCTGCAGCAATCCGGGACATCCAAAAGAACGCATCTGCTCCTTCCTGCAAAGTCTTTCCCGTAGCAAACCGCAGGCTTTTCTGCTTTCCATCTTCATCACAGTAAATCAGGTCAATATCCAGATAAATCCCTTCACTGCCGCCAAAATTAGGAACACACATGGCAAAATTGAAGTCCGGCAACTCCCTTGCTTTCGTCCTCATATCCACATCGTAAAGAAAATACTCGTCCGGAAGCATTCCCTTTTCTTTCAGATGGGTCTCCAGCTTCTCAAATGTCTCTTTTGCATCCGCCATTCCGATATGCCTTACACGATGCTGTTCATCCGGCTCACTCCACCGGTCTAACTCAAAGGTTCTTATTTTTTCCATTTACCGCTCCTTTCCCGCTATCTTTCTTCTTGAAAAGTCTCGTCCACTTCCAAGGATGCTGCCAAGTCCTGCCGGATATCTGCCCTGCTCCCTCTCACGGATGTACCATGGGTGCTGTATTCCTCAAAGAACTTTTCCTCCATTTTCATACTGCAGCAGGCTATCTTTCCGCCCCTTGGAAACAGGAAATGCAGCGTGTTGTCGGACGGCTCCTGCTCCACAGGTACGCCGTCCATAATCTCATCCACATCGCCTATAAAGCTCTGTGGGCTGTTTAGGATATTCCGCACCAGATAGACCGGGATCTGCACCTGCCATAAGCCATAATCATCTTCTCCATGGTTCCAGAGGACATTTACCAGCTCATAATATTCCCTCCCGTCAATCTGTTCCTTGGCATGATAAAGAAACGGACTGTCTGTTTCCATTTCTGTCCGCAGACGAATGATCTCTGCCAGTCGTTCCACGTCCTTTCTTATATTCTCCGGCACCTCCCCGTCAATATAGCTGCCATTCTTAAAAGAGTCTGCTACACAGTCAATGTCAACAATCTTGGAATCCATGCCAAGCTGCACCGCATCTACAAGACTCATGTCAAAATATTTTTCCGCTTTTTCTTCCGTTCCGCACTGATACAAAAGAAGCCGGGTTAAGATTCCCCTTATTTCTCTCTGCATCTCATCCGGCAACTGGCATACATATACCGGTCTCATTCTCTACCTCCAGTCTTTCTTCACCTTCCCAGCCCCTCCTCATCTTCCTCGTCTTCCGTCATGCTCTGCTGTTGTCTGGGCTGTTCATAAAGAGAAGTCAACACTTTGTTGAAATCTTTCTCTGTGGGTGTCTGTATGGCGACCTTATACCCTAATGACTGATAATGCTTCTTCGCTTCTCCTGCCCTTACCTGACCGTGATTGTGAGGTGTACCGTCTGCAAGTTTCCCATCCACATCATTGTCATAGCAGAACACGATTTCATTGACCTTGGGATGCTCCTCTAAGAACCGCTTCAGTGCCCTGTCTGACAGGCAGCCTTCCGATATCCGGTAGTCCTTTCTCCAGTCATATCCCCGCAGCTTATAAAGCGTGGCATGGCTCATGGCATCAATAGGTGCCTCAAACTCATAGACACGGTTGCTTTTTCCCTCCATGAGAAAACCATAGGTCTTATCCGAGTTCTCCATATCCTGCCGGAAACTGCTGCCTGCACTGGGACCACGCAGGGCGCAGTATCTTGGTGTCCCCTTGCTGTCATACCCGACAAACGCACAATTCCGGCGCACTTTGCCACCTATTTCCTGTCTTGACTGATATACTTTTGCCTGTTTCATCATGGTCTGCACAATTTCCGGATCAATCTTTCTTGTCTTTGTCAGGTACGCAAATACTCGGCGGTCGTCCGTGTCCCTGGGCGGTAGTACCATCGTTCCCCGTTCTGCCTTTTCCTGTGGTGCAACTATATGGGTGGTCTGTTCATAAGCCCTGCACCCCAGTATCTGTTCCATAGCCTCCCTCTTTTTCAGTCCCAGATAATTCATTGCAAATTCAACAATGTCACCGCCCCGTTCTTCCGTAAATGAATAATAGCCACGGCCATGCTTGAACAGGTACAATCCCCCGTTGTGCTTCACATGAACCGTGACCTTATCACTTTTCTCAATCTCAAAACCATTCCTTACCGCAAAATCTATAATATTCGTATTATAAATCTGCCGCATCTGTTCTTCCGTAAAGGGCATTGGTCTGCCCCTCTGCTGTACCTGCAACTGCTTTTCTCCTTTCCATCTACCGCTCATTTTCCATATCTTCCCCTTCAAATCTATTCATCTGCTTCAAATTATCTGCACTGATGACAGTATATCCCATTTCTTCTGTATGTTCCTCTTCTTTCGTGTATTCCGCATCTTCTCCGTATGCCTTATATAAGGTAAATCCCTGTTCCTTGATATTCGCCATCCATTGGTCGAAAAATCCCATCAGATCCTCCATCTGCTTCTCGGTTCTGTCCCCGGTTTCGTAATAGATGCCCATGTTATCCTGCGTGTAAGATAAGGCATAGATACAACGCTGCGTATCGTCCAGCATGAACGTAATCTCCGGATCACGCATCCTGTCCCCATTCTGTGTATAATAGTGTGCAATACTGTACTCATTCTCTCCGATGGTTTCAAGCACAAGGTCATCAAAGCCGTCCTGTTTGAATTTCATGTAAGTATATGTACCCTCAAATAACTTCGGTGCCAGCTTACGCAGTTTCCGGTAGATACTGTTTCCATGGCTTTTTCCCGCTTTTTCCGTTCCTTCCTCGTCTGCATCCACAAATTCCAGTTCCAGATTAAGGGATACCTGTTCTTTCAGAAGCTCCGACAGCTTTTCTTCCTCAGAAAAGGGGCGCTCTGCCTGCACTTTCGCCGCTTCAAACTGTTCTTTCAGTTCTCCCAATTTCCTCTCCTCATCTTTCAGATACTGCGGTATCTTCTCTGCAAGATTCTCAAGCCTTGTGATATTTCCCAGTGCAGATTCACCGGCATCCACCTGATAACTGCCTTCCCCTTTCAGGCAGAGAAGTACATCCTGAAATGCTCCTCTTTTCAGCATTACCTGTAAACCGGCGTAGATCCCGGCTGATACGGTGTCTCCTGCCTCATGCCCCAGGTTTGCCATCTGCATCTTCAGATATTCACCCGCCTTTGTCCGCTCGTCAAACAGCCTGTGATTTAAGGTAATAGAAAACTCCTGCGGCACCTCTTTCTGATACAGCTCTGCATCGGCTTTTCTATGTTCTATCCTTTCTGTACATTTCTTAATTTCCTGAGGATAATAGACCGTAATCTTGTTCTGCAAGTCCGTATGCTCACTTTTCCAAGCCGATTTCAGCGTCTGCAGGCGGTAGACCTCATTATCCACCTCCATTTTCCTCTTAATCTTAGGATCCGATACAGCAAGAGCCTTGAACTCGGCATACTGAATCACCACCTCGTCCACATCCTCACAGCTCCTAAGCGCACTCCGTCCAGTCATGATCTGGCTGATATACCGCTGCTTCTGTTCCAGTATCTGCCAGAGGTAAGCATCAAAGGTCTGCTCCGTGATGTAATTAAAGATGGATACCTCGTCGTTTTCATTTCCCTGCCGCAGGATACGCCCGTTACGCTGTGTCAGGTCAGCCGGCCGCCATGGTGCATCCAGATTGTGCAGTGCTATCAATTTATCCTGCACATTCAGTCCTGTTCCCATCTTCTCCGTGCTTCCCAGCAGCACACGGACAATTCCGTTCCGTACCTTTTCCAGCAGTTCTGCCCGTTTTGTGTCCGTATTGGCGTCATGTATGAAAGCTATCTCTTTTTCCTCCACTCCAAGCCTCACCATCTCCTGTCTGAGTGCCTGATAGAAGTTAAATCTGCCGTCTGCCTTCGGTGTTCCCTTATCGCAGAAAATGAGCTGTGTGGAATGCTGCTCCTCAGTGTCATGGTAGATTTCTGCCACACCTCTGGCACAGGCATTGAGTTTGGTGTCAGGATCGTTATCCAGCGTTTCATCCAGAATACGGGGATCCACGGAAAGCAGCCTTGCCTCGTTTGTCAGCTTTAAGAAATTATCCTGACTGCTGTCTACCTCCTTATTACGGATTGCTTCTGCCCTTTCCACCAGTTCCTCCATGATGGCTTTCTGATCCGGCGTGATGGCAGTCTTTACTACCTGCATTTTTCCCGTTTTTAGTTTCGGAACCGGCAGGTCCAGCATATCCGCTGTCTTGATGTCTGCCACTAAAAACAGCATGGACATCAGTTCCGGCAGATTGTGGAACTTGGCAAATCTTGCTTTCATCTGGTATCCGGAGCCTTCTGGTTTGATTTCCAGCGATGATTCCACCTTGCCGAAGGTGCTTGCCCAGGAGTCAAACATAAGCAGTCCCCTGCGCTTTAATTCGGAAGGCTGCAAGGTCTTTTGCATAACATAGAGTTCCGACATGGAATTAGATACCGGTGTGCCGGTGAGATACACCACGCCATGTTCATTCGTGATTTCATTGATATACTGGCATTTCATGTGCATATCCATGGCACGCTGGCTGCTCTGTCCTCCCACGCCCGCCACTCTCTGCATCTTGGTATAGCTGTAATTATTCTTATATGCATGGGCCTCATCCACAAACAGGTTATCCACGCCCAGTTCCTCAAAGGAAATCGTTCCGTCTTTCTTCCCTGCATTATAGAGCCTGTCAAAACGGTCCTGTAAATTATGCCTGAATATCTCCATCTGTTTTAAGGACCATGTTTTCCCGGAAAGCATCTTCATTTCGTCTATCTTCTTTGTGATTTCATCAATCTCCTCCTGCATGGCGGCTAACTGCCTCTCCCTTGAAAGAGCGATCAGTTCAAAGGAACTGTGTCCCATGATGATACAGTCATAATCCCCTGTGGCGATACGGCTTACAAACCGTCTCCGGCGCGGCTTTTCAAAATCTTTGTTCGTTGCAACTAAAATATTGGCATTAGGATAAAGCCGCATAAACTCTGTCGCCCACTGTTCTAAGGTATGGTTCGGTACTGCAATCAACGGCTTGTTACATACTCCCAGCCGTTTTCTCTCATAGGCAATAGCACAGGCTGTCATGGTCTTACCGGCTCCTACCTCATGCGCCACCAGAAGATTCCCGTCACTGTAAATACCCATGGCTACCGTGTCACGCTGGTGTTTTCGCAGAGTAATGGAATCATTCATATCCGGCAGCATCAGGTCATCCCCGTTGTAGGTTCTGGGACGGATGTTGTTAAAGCGGTCATTGTAAAGCTGGGTTAATGCAGCCCCTCTCTCCGGTTCTGCAAACAGCCATGACTCAAACTCCATTTTGATCTGTGCCTGCTTCTCCCTTGCAAGCAGGGTTTCCCGCTTGTTCAGCACATACCGCACCTTTTCTTCCCCAGTCTCCGGATCCTCATACTCCTGCCTGTCACGGACTTCCACCGTTTTCAGGTTCAGGGTATATTCCATAATCTCGTAGGCATTCAGTCGTTCTGTCCCGTAGGTTTTATTTGCGGCAATGGAATCTCTCTCAGCCCTCTTTTCAGTAATGAAATAGGTTCCTGTATATTCCGCAAACTCAATATGGATATTGCTGTCCCTGTTATGCTTGCTCGTTGCAAACTTCTCATACATAAAATCCTGATAATATTTCACCGGTATCCATGTAGAGCCAAGCACGAAACTGATGTCCTCCGGCTTTAACGGTTCCGGCTGTACCTTCTTTAGTGCCTCCACGTTCCGCCCAAACCACTCCGGGTACTCCTCTTCCGCCAGGACAGCCTGCGCCAGTTTATCCTTTACGTAGCCGCTTAAATATTCCTCTGCAAGCACCCAGCCGGACGTGGCATCTCCTTGCTGCCACTTTGCCGGATCCTGATATACACGTTCCCCCAGTTCCTCCAGAATATCCTCCTTGCTACATATCTGCCCGTCCTTACGGTACAGATACTGCATATAATCAAGGTCAAACTTCCCTTTTGCATTCATGGTAATGCGCAGGGCTTCCTCCACATTGTCTGCTGTTTTTGGCATACTCTTTGGACGGATTGTGGCCTTATGGAATACTGCTGTCTTTTTGTACTCGCCTTTTACCTTTTTCCCATGCTCGTCCTTTACTTCTTCCTCAATGGAACGTAAAAGCGGAGAATCTGCATCCTTGGAAAATGCCATGACATTCCCCTGCAAATTGAGATACCCATATTTTTTTATATAACTGTCATACTCCCGGTTCAGACGGTCTAATAATTCTTTCAGTCTCTTTTCATACTCCATGGTGGGCAATTCCCACCCCAGTTCAGGATCGCCGTGAAGCTGGAAGTCCATCAGTTCCCGCAGGGCATCACGGATGTGGAGCATCCCGTCTACCCTCTCTGCCTTTTTCCCTGTCAGCTCCTGACGGTACATCCGGGAATCTTCCCGGTAATAGAAAGCATCCCCCACCTTGGTATAACTGTAATTCTTCACATCCGGCGTTGCTGGAAGCCACTCTTTGATAACCGTGTCTTTGTCCTCCGATAGTTCACTTGCCGGTTCCTCATACTGCCCATGGAGCCTGCCTACTGCTTCCTCCAGCAGTTCACTTAAAGTTTTATCCGGGTATGGCTTGCATGTTACAAAATCATGGCTTCCATACATACCGGTTTCCTGTGCCATGGTTCCCAGCACCATCTCCGGGTGATCTATGAAATAACTGTTGTAGGGGATTCCGTTCTCGTCTTTTTCCACGGAAAGCCACGGTGTATTCCTTTCATCCGGTATGATTTCCTGCTCCCGCTTTTTCAGAAACAATATGTCCGTGGTCACTTCTGTTCCTGCCACCTGTTTGAAAGCATTTTCCGGCAGACGGATGGCACCGATCAGTTCCGCCCTCTGTGCGATATACTTCCGCACAGACTGATTCTCCTTATCCATGGTGAATTTTGTGGTAATAACTGCAAGGATGCCTCCGCTTCTTACCTTATCCAGACTTTTCGCCAGAAAATAATCGTGTATCTTGAAGTTATAACGGTCATACCGCCTGTCACTCACTTTGATATTGTGAAATGGCACATTTCCCACCACCACATCAAAGAAGCTGTCGGAAAACTCTGTGTCCTCATACCCTTTGATAAGAATGTCTGCCTGCGGATATAATTTCCTTGCAATTCCTCCAGCAATGGGTTCCAGTTCCACTCCATAGAGTCTTGACTGGTTCATACTTTCCGGCAGGGCTGAGAAAAAGTTGCCTGTCCCCAGTGCCGGATCCAGAATGTTTCCTGACCGGAAACCAAACTGGTAAAGTGCCTGATAGATAAACTCTATGACTTTCTGATCCGTATAATAAGAGGTCAGGGTTGAAGCCGATGCCGACTGCATTTCCTCCTCTGTCAGCAGCTCTGAAATCTCATCATATTCCTTTTCCCAGCCTTCCTTTCCGGGTGTCAGGGCATTGGCAAGACCGCCCCAGCCAACAAAACGGGCTAAGACGATCTGTTCCTCCGTAGTTGCAATACGGTTCTCCTGCTGTAACTGTTTCAGTAGCCTGATTGCCTCCACGTTATTGCGGAACTTTGCTTTAGGACCTCCCTCGTACAGACGATGCTCCGGCTGATAGTGATAATTCAGTGTACCGTCCCGAAAACGCTGTTCCATTTCCTTTGCCACATCCATGGCATACTTCTCATTTGCCTGCCCGATGCGACTCATGTGTTCTATCCGTTTCTTTGCTGCTTCCGAAAAATCTCCATCCTCTACGGACTGCACAACCGTCTGAGCTACTTCTCCCTCTGTGTAATTGGGTTGCAGAAGCTCTGCATTTTCAATCAGGACTACCGGCAGTCTCTCTATGACCTTATAGCCATGAAGCCCCTGTAGTTGCTCTATATCTCCCAGTTCAACCGTATGGTTATCGTCCAGATACTGAAGCACTTCAAAGATACGGTCGTCATACGCAATCCGGCTTCCCACCGGGAACGGCATATATCCGCTCTTTATTTCCTCCGGCTCTGTTTCTTCCGGCAGTATCTGGTCGCCCCCTTTCCCGTCATCCTCGTAAGGACCGGGATAAAGTTCAAACAGGCTGAGCTGTCCGTCCTCATGGTCTTTTCGGGAACCAGGCTGCATATCTTCTATTTCATCAGGAATATTGAAATCGCCAATGGCATCTTCTTCCTCATGGTATGGGATATACTCGCTGTTCTGCATCAGAAAGTCTATCACATGGGTAATCACATCCCACGAAAGCCGCACAAAGCCCTCTTCCCCGAAAAAGAAATCCGCCACATCCTTTCCCGGCATGATTCCCCGTGTTCCATCACTGCTTTTTTGCAGTCCGTAATCAAGGTAAATATCCCTGACGGCATTCCTTTTCACAACCGGAGCTGTCTCTTTTGCAAACACCTGATTGATACGGTCATACAGTTCCAAAGGAAATACGCCAGTATCGGTCAACAGGCTCTGCACTTCCTCCCAGTCCTTATGCTCCCTGATATTCTCTTTTGTCGCTGACTGCGGAATATGAAAAGAGGAACCCTCTGCGGTATGTTCCGCTTCGGATTCCTCTGATGCTTTTTCGGTATTCTTTTTTACAGGCTCCGGCTCTGCCGCTTCCTCTTTTTCTGCTATCTTAACTGGTACACTACTTCGTGCAGGATGATCTCCTCCGCCTGTCTGGTTATCATCTCCATGTGTCCGGCTCTCTCCAGCATATCCTCGGTCTTCGGCATCGGCTGTACCTCCAGAAGCTGCTGAATCAGCGTTTCTTTCTTCGCTTCTGCTTCCTTGTCCACCTTGGCTATCAGCTCGTTTATCTGTCCCAGTGCGATCAGCTCCGACAGTCTCTGCGGGTGTTTCGACTTCATGTAGTCCTTCCATCTTCTCCCGAACATCCCTGTCGGTCTTAAGTCGTACTCCTTGTTCACGGATATCTGAAGGTTCGGATACAGCATCCCGTCCTCCCCTTTCGTGTATTCCAGTTTCGCTAACGGTTCTCGGCTCATATCTCTGACTCCTTTCTTCCTTGATTTCCTCAATCTGTTTATGTATCTCTGACAATACCGGTCTTGCTATGGCGCAGGTATAATACCCAAGTCCCATGAACAATTCCAGACTTCCAAAATGGCTGATATTCTCAAATGCCCCTGTCTCCTCAAAAATCTCTGTCTTGATTCCGCATTTCTTGAAAACAATGTAAGCTGCACTGTCTGATACAAGTTTTGCAAACTCTGCCTGCACTGCCCCGGCAGGAAGTCCATACAGTACACTGTTCTCATCCTTTACCTCTACACAGGAAAGATATTTTTCAAAAAACGCATCCGCCTGCATACCGACAAGCTGGCAGAGACAGTTTTCAATACTATTCTCGTCTGTCCCAAACTGTTTATGGAAACGGTCTAATATTTCCGGCTGATACTGCCTCTCCAAAGACCAGACCGCACTCATGGCTCTCCGAAAACCCTCATAGTCGCCACGGGTATCTGCAAGGTCAAAATAATAAGCAAGCGTGGCTTTCGGATTATTCATATCCACAACGCCGATGCCTTTGGAACCGGCTTTCAAATATCTTCCGGTCTGTTTCTCCCAACCCATCTTCGTTGCAAGAAGTCCCGCATCCGGTCTCTGCACATAAATCAGCACGTTCTTGTCAAAGGACATCTTGTAGTATTTTGACACACTGGACAAAAGCCCCATCCACTCTGTCCTGTTCTGTGTCAATGCCTGTACTGACTGGCGGTACAGGTCTGCAAGATAGGTTTCTCTACCCAACCTTCTGCCCCGGATTTTCGCTGTTCTGAGCGAAATAAAACTCCAGTGCCTTTACAATCGTATCCTCGATTTCCTTTCTGCTCTGCTTCCTGTCAAAAAATCTGTTGATGACTGTCTCCTTGATTTTGATGGGTTTCGGGCTGCCACTCCTTGCAGCCTTCGTTTTTTCTCCGGTAATGATCTGCCGTAACAGTTCCTCTGTCAATTTGCCTTTCTTAGCATAGTCATGTATCAGCGTTGATTTCTTAATATCCACACCATGCCCCGCTTCTATCATTTCCGCTATTAAATATTGTTTTTCTTCCTCTTTTATGAAAGAAATGTCATAAGCTACTTCAAAAGCAATTTTCCGATTATCAAGAAGCTCCATAAGTGGAGAAATCAAAGAGGCTATGCGAAGATACTTTGCAATTTTATCTTTCCCAAGAGCGTATTCCTCGCTGACTTTTTCATTAGCATTTAACTTTTTCTGAATTTCAGAACAAGTCCCGTTTTCCCCAATTTCATGCGGGTTTACGAGTTCTTCAATCTCTTTTATCAGATCATTTCTCCGCCCCTGGCTTTTGATTGCATCATAGTGCTGTTTCAGACAGTATGCCTTTTCAGAGGGGCTTAAATCATCAAAAGAACGCTGGCGCAGATTTGTCTCTGTCGCAATCAGAATGGCATCTTCATAGGTCAGATTTTCCCTGATAATGACCGGACCTTTGGTAAGTCCGGCGATGCTTCCTGCATTCTGTCTGTTATGTCCGCTTAAAATCGTGTTCTTGCCTTCGTGCACCCATACGATAAGTGGTTCAAGGATACCAAACTCACGGATACTGTCTACCATATCCTGAAGCCGCTGTCCTGTATAAAGCTTGAACTTATGATTTGGAAGCGGCTCCATCACAGCAAAGTCCATTTCCGTGATTCCCGTTCCGCCGTTTTCCGGCTCCGGCTGACATTGTTCTTCCTTTGTCTTGAAATCAAAGAGGTCGTCCATACCGTCCAGAGAAGAATTAAGCAATGTGCTTCTTGCCGGTATTTTTGGTGTTCTGGTCGCCATTTTCCATCAACTCCTTTACAAATTTTTCATAGGCTTTCGCCGCCGGATTATCCGGTTCATACTCACAGATCGTCATACCATACTCTACAGCCTCTGGCACTTTGATAGACCGGGGAATACTGTTCGTAAAGATACGCACTTTTTCCCCAAGTGCCTGCTGTAACTGCGCTTTCACACGCTTAGATACCCTTGTCCGTTCATTATCCATGGTAATAAGGATCCCTTCGATTTCCAGTCTGGCATTTGCGTGGCTCTTGATTCTGTGGAAAGCTCTTAGAAACTCTGCCATTCCCTCTACCGCCAGCGTTTCCGACTGTACCGGAATAATCAGACTGTCACAGCATATCATCACATTTATCATGGCTGTCCCCATCTTCGGCATACCGTCAATGAGGATGTAGTCATACTGCTCCTTAATGGTGTCCACAAACTCTTTCAGCTTGTATTCTGCAAAATCAGTATCACACATCAGCTTATCAAAGTTATCCAGCTTGTTATTCGCCGGAATTAAATCTACCCCTGTCTCTGTCCTTATCATGTAGGACCCTTTATCCGGCAGTTCCTCATTCATCACGATACACTTCAAAATGTCATAAATTGTCACGGAAAGCTGCTCTGGTGCAGTCACTCCGCAAAGTTTTGTTGTGTGCCTCTGCCCGTCAAAGTCAATCAATGCTACCTTACAGCCCTCCTTAGACAGCAGATATGACATGGTTGTGGCAGTCGTGGTCTTACCTACCCCGCCCTTTCTGTTTACAATTCCTAAAACCTTGCCCATACGTTTGCTTCCTTTCTCTTGTTGAATTTGTTATTTTGGTTACATTAGATTCTCATGCAGGCAGCGAGCCAAGGTCAGGCTTGCTGTACCTTGGCGGCCACCTATGGGTAACATATTTTATATGCACTTGGATAAAAATAGGGTTAAGCACTTGCCTCCTCCCGATAGAAATTAAAGCAGAGCTAAATCAAGTATCCCATTTTCATGGAATTTAGATTTAGCCCTGCTTTGGTCATAACGACATCAGCCAATATCCCTAATATTGACAGATCCCGGCTATTCACTATAAGATTTTAATATAACAGCGCTGCCCTATCTACTCTCCTTAGAATAGCGAAAATAGGACTAAATCATAGAAACCGCTTCTTTATAGCTAATCTCTTGACTTAGTCCTATTATAACGTCATCATCAAATGTCAAAGCCACTTTCTTAACTTCCTCTTCTTTGATTTTTCCTGATGCTGCTTTCGTGTTCTCTTCTGCCATTCTCTCTGTCTCCATCCCACTGTCTGCTCTTATCCTATTGTCCTTTTTTTCCACGCAAATACCAATGATCCCTGTAAACGCAAAAATAAGCAGCAGAAATCCTGCTGCTCTTTTTATAATGAATTGTTGTTTTCCATTGCTTTTCTGTCTCAAACGGATTCCCCGGCTGTCATTTCTTTGTTAATAATATATGCCGTTCTTCCCATGAAAATTATAAGAATCATCATTTGGCAGATAACCATAGAAGCCGTCATCCGGTGTATGACCATAGAATTCTTCATCCGGTGTGTAGCCATAGTAGCCATCATAATAGCCATCTTTGTATCCCTGCTGGTAGCCCTCATATAAGCCATCATAATAATCACCGGAAGCATCATCATTTTCAGATCCTTCATAATAATAAGTGCTGTTATCTGTGCTTTCTGTTCTGGCAGCTGACACAAACATACAAGTCCAGAAAATGACTAACAGAAAGAGTGAGCTTATGCCCATGACAATCCCGGAGATTGCCATCCCTTTTGGTGCCTTTCTCGTCAACTGGATAATACCAAAGATAATGGCGAGGATCGCAAGTGGGATATTCACAAAGGAAAAGAATAATACCAGTGAGATAATGCCAAGTACCATGGAAGCAATCCCGAAGCCACGTCCACCGGAAGGAACTTCCCTCACACTCCAGCTCTGATCTGGCGTCTGCGGATCATAATTCTGCTGCGGCTGCTCCCCGCTGACCGGTTGCTGACTGCCGTCCCGGTAGTCTGTACTGCCTCCGGCAAACTGATAAGCGATTCTTGGCGCACCATTCGCAAGATGAATGATCCCACATCGCACGAATCCATTCTTTTCCAACAAATGCTGCATGATTTTATTATCCTCATGGGTGTCAGCCCGCAGATTTCC
>OGFZ01000165.1_pt1 | contig 46566 bp, 44 predicted proteins | sample 1571081 | NCBI WGS metagenome assembly OGFZ01 (sample SAMEA2582039, study PRJEB24529) | metagenome | biome: Human gut stool | place: China | collected 2011
TGTGTAATTTCTTCGTTAAGCTGTATAACGGCGCGTGGCTCGATATACACTGTGTTTCCAGAGCTTGAGATGTCATGCACAACCCCAGCAATACGGTTACGGTAGGTATTTTTGACAGGCAGCACTGAACGACCATTACGACTAGCAATCAAACTCTCAGCCAACATGTGGCCAGATTTCTTGAGAATGTCTTGCAAGGTCTGGCGAATAGCATCATCGCAAGATTTGAGTTGACGACGGATATTCTGCAACTCAGGGCTAGCAAAATGTTCAATGAAACCACGATCATTGATACTTTGAAGGCTGCCTTGTAGACTTGGGAAGGCCTCAATCTTTTCGAAAAGACGTTTAAGAGCGACGAGCTCAACATTTTCAAGGTCAGCGTAGAAGCGACCAAGGTCAGCCGAAGCTTGCAGCACCTTCTTGATGGCAATGAGTTCCTGGATGTTGAGGTCAGCATCCAGTTCCAAGCGACGCAAGGGCTCAGAAATATCTCGCAAGCTACCAATGGCAAAGCCATGGTGCTCTACGAAAATCTCAGACATTTCTTGGATTTCTGTAAATTGATTTTGAATTCTTTCTGGATTGGTCATAGGTACCAAGTCACGTAACTCCGCCTGAGCCTGTTCAGTCTGCAGGTATTCTGTGAACTGGTCCTTGACCTTGTTAAATTCTAATTGGTCTAAAATCTTTGTGTTCATAGCTTCTATTATAGCACATTTGCCTATGGGGCGTGGAGGTGGGAAATGCCTGAGGTCGTTTTATGGGCGGACTTTTGTCATCAGATGTTGACTAGCTATTTTTACAAAAGAGTCTCCCTAAAATAAGAGATTTTCAATTAAAACCAATGCTCTCATCTATGCTATAATAAACCTATGACTAATCAGAAAAAATTACTCCTAATTGACGGTTCATCCGTTGCCTTTCGTGCTTTTTTCGCACTTTATAATCAAATTGACCGTTTTCGTAACAATAATGGCCTTCATACCAATGCTATCTACGGTTTCCACCTTATGTTGGACAACCTGCTTGAGCGTATCCAACCGACTCATGTTTTGGTAGCCTTTGATGCTGGGAAAACAACTTTCCGTACAGAGATGTTTGCAAACTACAAGGCTGGTCGTGCCAAGACTCCAGAGGAATTCCGTGAGCAGTTCCCTTATATCCGTGAGATGTTGGCTGCACGTGGTATCGCCTATTATGACCTGGCTCAGTACGAGGCAGACGACATTATCGGTACCTTGGCTAAGATGGCTGAAAATACCAGTGAGGACTATCAAATTACTGTTGTCTCTGGGGATAAAGACTTGATTCAGCTGACTGACGAAAACACAGTCGTTGAAATTTCGAAGAAAGGTGTGGCTGAGTTTGAGGCCTTCACACCTGACTACCTCATGGAGAAAATGGGTATTACTCCAGCGCAATTCATCGACCTCAAGGCCCTCATGGGTGATAAGTCCGATAATATTCCAGGGGTTACTAAGATTGGTGAAAAGACTGGTCTCAAGCTCCTCTTGGAACACGGTTCCCTTGAAGGTATCTATGAGCATATTGATGAGATGAAGAAGTCCAAGATGAAGGAAAATCTTATCAATGACAAGGAACAAGCCTTCCTCTCTAAAACACTGGCGACCATTGATACCCAGTCTCCTATTGAAATTGGCCTAGATGATACAGCCTTTACGGGACCTGACCTTGAAAAATTGGCAGCCTTTTATGACGAGATGGGCTTTGTTCAGTTCAAAAATGCCCTTGGTGGAGAGGCTGTGCCGCAGGATTTTGATGTGGCCTATACTGAGCCTAGCCAAGTGACAGCGGATCACTTTAGCTCTGATGATTTCTTCTATTTTGAAATTCTCGGTGACAATTATCACACAGAACCTATCATCGGTTTTGCTTGGGGGAATGACAAGCAGATTTATGCGTCTACAGATACAGACCTACTTAAATCAGAGGCATTCCAGGCAGCTCTTTCAAAAGCTGTTAATATCTACGATTTCAAGCGTAGTAAGGTCCTTTTGAGCCATCTAGGTATTGACTTGCCGACGGCTAATTTTGATGCCCGTCTGGCCAAGTATCTGCTCTCAACCGTTGAAGACAATGAATTGTCAACCATTGCCCGTCTCTATACGGACCTACCGTTGGAAACAGATGAAGTGGTCTATGGCAAGGGAGCTAAGCGTGCGGTTCCTGAAAAAGAGGTCTTGCTCAGCCACCTGGCTAAAAAAGTCAAGGTCCTTCAGGTCGCTAAACAGGTCATGCTAGAAAAGTTGGCCGAACACGGTCAATCAGAGCTTCTCTTTGACATGGAGTTACCACTGGCAAATGTGCTAGCTAAGATGGAAATCGCTGGTATCAAGGTCAAGGGACAAACCCTTAACGAGATGGCAGTGGAAAACCAAGTAGTTATCGATAAATTGACCCAAGAAATCTACGAAATGGCGGGCGAGGAGTTCAATATTAACTCGCCTAAACAGTTGGGTGTTATCCTCTTTGAAAAGATGGGGTTACCTTTGGAATACACTAAGAAAACCAAGACCGGTTACTCAACAGCTGTGGATGTCCTTGAACGATTAGCACCGATTGCTCCAATCGTAGCTAAGATTTTGGAGTACCGCCAAATCACTAAGCTTCAGTCTACCTATGTCTTGGGGCTTCAGGATTATATCCTTGAGGATGGCAAAATCCATACCCGTTATGTGCAAGATTTAACTCAGACAGGTCGTTTGTCATCAGTGGATCCCAACTTGCAAAATATTCCTGTTCGCTTGGAGCAAGGTCGTCTCATCCGTAAGGCCTTTGTCCCATCGACTGAGGATGCAGTGCTTTTAAGCTCGGATTACTCACAGATTGAGTTGCGCGTGCTGGCTCATATTTCGGGAGATGAGCATTTGATTGCAGCCTTTAAAGAGGGGGCAGATATCCATACCTCTACAGCCATGCGTGTCTTTGGCATTGAAAAGCCAGAGGATGTCACACCTAACGATCGTCGTAACGCCAAGGCTGTTAACTTCGGTATCGTTTATGGTATTTCTGACTTTGGTCTTTCTAACAACCTTGGCATTAGCCGTAAGAAGGCCAAGGAGTATATCGACACCTACTTTGAACGTTATCCTGGTATCAAGGCCTATATGGATAATGTGGTTCGTGAAGCCAAGGATAAGGGCTACGTAGAAACTCTCTTTCACCGCCGTCGTGAGTTGCCAGATATTAATTCTCGTAACTTTAACGTCCGCAACTTCGCAGAGCGTACAGCTATCAACTCTCCTATCCAAGGAAGTGCCGCTGATATCCTCAAGATTGCTATGATTAACCTAGACAAGGCTCTGGTAGAAGGTGGCTATAAAACTAAGATGCTCCTCCAGGTACACGATGAAATCGTCCTTGAGGTGCCGAACGACGAACTTGTAGCGATGAAAGCCTTGGTTAAAGAAACCATGGAAGCTGCAGTCGAACTCGCTGTCCCTCTCATCGCAGATGAGAATGACGGCCGCACATGGTATGAGGCAAAGTAAAACATGAAAGAAAATTTTCCATTTACCTATTTTCTCTTGCGCTACATGCTAGGATTTCTGGCCGTTGTCCTAGCTATAGTGGCAGTATTGGTAATCATCACCTACTTTATGACCAAGTAGAAATAGACAGATGAAAGCTGGACTGAGGTCCGGCTTTTTTTGATGCGTATACTTGTAATTGTAAAAAGAATTACTATCTAATGTCTAGATTTTTTAATTGAAACTCTAATTTAATTGAGATTGGAATTGTTGGGTCATAGTGGAAGTTCTTATTATATAAGTGTTCTTTGTAAATAAATATAAATTAATTTTTCAAAAAATACTTGACTTGATAATCATGCAATTGTTAATATAATGTCAGAGAGATTTAAATGATTTAATGTTAACGTTAGATCATTTCTTATGAAAGGATAGTTATGAAAAAGAAATTAACAGGATTTGCGCTCTTATCAAGTTTGTTCTTGCTGACGGCTTGTAACGCAACAAATACGGACATCTCAGGTTCAGGGGACAGCACCTCTAAGTCTGAGCAAGTGAGTGGGGATTCATCTGAGACTGAGGAAGTGAGCTACGATGAGCTCTACGCTTCGGTCTTGGACCTCTATCGTCCCATTGCTCTAAATAGTGATACATCAGCTGTTCCAAGCAACCTCTCAACTGAGGAAGCTTATGCAACTAGCACCATTTTTGATGCTAAAAGAGCAGGAGAAAACGTTCAATATAGCTATGTAGACATCAACGATGATAGCTCAGCTGAGCTTTTGATTGGTACTCCTGACAGTGTCCATGCGCTATATTATCTTGATAATGATGATAAGCCTGTTTTTGCCAAAAGTGCTGGAACCTTTGCCAAAGGTGGTTACTTGAGCACCATGAAATTCTATAAAGATGGTACGATCTACTGCCAACTCTTCCAACGTATGAGACCTGAAGCCAAGGCTGAGACCTATGAAATTAAAGACGGTGCTTTTAACCAGCTTCAATCGGTTGATTTCAGTATGTCTGAGACAACTGACGGTGCCAGTAAGGTTGGCCTGGGTGACGCTCAGACTTTCGATTTGTCTTCCGAAGACTGGTATGACTTTGACGACTCAAGTAGTGACGAGACAGAAGCAAGCAGTAGCGACAGCAAATCAAATAAAGAGACTGGTATGGACATCAATGCTATTCAGAATGGTGATTTTAGTAGTCTTGAAGGAACTTGGGAAAATGGAAGAGGAGACACTATTGTATTTAGCAAGGATAGAGTCACACAATCTGGTACAACTATTACATTAAAATTCGGAGAAGTAAAAGATGGTATTTTGAAGGAGTATAGTTCGTCGGGGGGACCTGTAGGAGGTTCACAACTTTTTATGATCCCTGCGGGAGTTTCTATTCCAAATAATAACGAATCTGATAATAGTAAAGATAGACTTTTAGGAACACAAAATGACCTTGAGATGGGTCAATCATCTGACTTTTATTATCGTAAATAAAATAAAACGTTTGGAATTTATATTCTCAATTGCTTTGTCCTCCATAGTGACATTTATGTCACTATTTTTTATTGGTCATTTTACCTATAATAGAAGCATAGCTGAGAACAGCGACAGGAGTTCTTAATAAAAAGGAGTGTCGTATTATGATTGAATTTTTGATGTCAAAAAATGTGACTTATTTGGAATTGTTTTATATCTTTTTGGGAGTAGTTCTTTCAAAGGTATACCTTGCTTTGCGTGGCCGGAAGCACGCTAAACGTGACGTATAACAAAAAGGGTAGCACTCAATGCTATCCTTTTTTGCTGTCTTCATAAGTTTTAATCATTTTCTTTTGTGGTGTGGCCATTGGGAACTGGTCGAAGTCCTCAGCCGCTACCCAGCATAGCTCTTTATCGGTAGTGAGTTTGTCGTCATTGACGATCCCTTCCACCATCTCGATGGTCCATTTTTGGTGGCTGAAGGTATGTTTTACAGGTGTAAAATAACTGCTCGTCCACTCTAGTTTGAGGGCATAATTTTCCTCAAAAATAGCCTTTTGAGAGACTGTCTCGAGAATACAATCGTCCTTTTCAAAAAGACTAAGTTGTTGACCAATAAAGTCCGTTTCCATGATAGGGAAGGACCAGAAACCACCTAGCAGCCGTCCCTCGATATTTTTTTCGAGCAGAAATTCACCCTTTGCATTTCTGATAATAAAAGCCTGAATTTGCATAGGTTTAGGCTTCTTCTTAGGCAATTTGATAGGGTACTTGTCATAAGTTCCGTTGATATAGGCTGCACAGAAAAAGCGAATTGGACTTTCATCTGGTCTTGGATTTTTAGCCGATTCGATATCGGTCCCAAGGTCCATAAGCGCCTGATTAAAGTCCCCTGGACGGTCAGGGTCAATCAAAATGTCCATAATCGCTTGGAAAATCTTACGATTTTTGGCGTCTCCGATATCGTAGTTAACCTCAAAGAGACGAGCCATGACTCGCATAACATTACCATCAACAGCGGGTTCTGGGAGTCCAAAAGCAATGCTAGAAATAGCACCAGCAGTATAGGGTCCGATGCCCTTGAGTTTGGCAATGTTTTCATAAGTATCTGGAAACTGACCATCAAAGTCATCCATGATTTGTTTAGCAGCCTTTTGCATGTTTCGGACACGTGAATAGTAACCTAACCCTTCCCAAGCTTTGAGAAGCTTCTCTTCTGGAGCTTCAGCCAAATCTTTAACTGTTGGGAACCAGTCTAAAAAGCGCTCGTAATAGGGAATGACAGTCTGAACCTGGGTTTGTTGTAGCATGATTTCACTGACCCAGATATAGTAGGGATTTTTAGTTCTTCGCCACGGTAGGTCTCGTTTCTCTCGATCGTACCAGTCCAGGAGTGTACGACGAAAAGAGGCGATTTTCTCAGCATCCCACATGACAATGCCGTATTCTTTTAAATCTAACATGTCTCTATTGTAGCAAAGAAATCTTTTTTCAAAAAATCATGCGTTTTTCTGTTAAAAAGATTGACAAAAGTAAGCGTTTACATTATACTAAGAGTGTAAAGAAGATAAGGATTCATCAAGGAGGTAAAAGCCATGGTGAGAGTCAATATTTCAAGGTACAAAAACGGAGACTAAAATCTCTAAACAAAACAGTAGGCAAAACAAATAACTTTATCAATCATCTCTGAGGAGCGTGACCGCATGACAGTAGGACGTTACAAGAACGGAGATTAATTCAGTCGCATAAAATAGCTACAAGGGAGTGATACCACCAGAAGTCGAAAGCCAAACTCAAATCTGTTAACTTAAGAAAAAGTGAGGTAAAGCTCATGAGAAATGTTAGTAGGTATAAAAATGGAGACACTTAGGTTGTTGCGTAAAATAGCCTAAGGAGTGATACCCATGCCACACGAAACGTAAATCCTATATTCTTAAGATGAACGAGGTGAGTTCATGAAAAATATCAGTAGGTATAAAAACGGCGATTAAAAATGTTGCATAAAATAGCTACAAGGGAGTGATACCACCAGAAATCGAAAGCTAAACTCAAGATTAACGTCAAAAAGTGAGGTAAAGCTCATGAGAAATGTTAGTAGGTATAAAAACGGAGACACTTAAGCTGTTGCGTAAAATAGCTTAAGGAGTGATACCGATGCCAAATGAGTAAACTATCGACAAAAGTTAAATGCTTAAATCTTGTAAAAAAGTACCGAGGTGACGCTTATGTTGATGTTTGATGTAAGTCGTTATAAGAACGGCGACAAGTAAATCTCATTGAGTGGTCAATGGGGAGATAGGTCTCAAATCATACGAATCAGAGGTGATTACTATGATGATGAATTTAGGACGTTATAAAAATGGAGACACTTCAAGTTATTGCATAAAATAGCTTAGGGAGTGATACCAATGTAATAGAAAATTTACAATACAAAAAAGTTATTTGTAAGTTGATGGAGGTAATCTATGATTGCTAGGTATAAAAATGGTGACACACAATGACTCCTCCTTATGAAAATATTTTTTACAAAATTCCAAAAGGATGTTCTAATGACAATTGAAGAATCTTAAAAGCTCATTCTAGCGTGTAAGAATGAGCTTTTTGATATGTGGAATTTTAGTGAAAGATACTTAATCCTTATTGTTTAACTGAACCTTTCGTAGGAGAGCTAGTCTTTTTTTGTTCTTCGACTAGAGCCATAAAGATTTGGTACTGTTTTTGGAGATATGGCAGGAAGCTCTTAGGAATCTTGCTATCAAAGCTTAGGTTGTTCAGAAATATGGGGGCGCTACTGTCTCTATAGATTTGTCCTTGGAAGAAGTAGTTGTCGGTCACGATATCAATTGAGATACGTGATGAGCGCCATCGACGTTTGCGCATGTACTTGGGTTTCCAACGAATCTTAAGTTGTTGGTCCTTGATATACCACCCCATGATGTCTATTTTAGCGGTCTGTTTCGTTTTGTCATCACAGTAGGTTACTGGGACGCTTAAAACCTGTTGGCTTCTTGGTGAGGTTAAGAAGGGATGAAAATCAGGAATGAAGTCGTAGTCCTTGCTGGATACTTCCGATAGACCGTTTTCTTCTCGTATTTTGCCACGATTGGTGTACTTGAAGAAGTCAAAACTCTTACCTTGTCTTTCTAGTCGATCAGCCTCTAATTGATATCTTGTCACCTGATCACCGATATTTTTAGTCGTCTTGAGGTAACGCATGATTTCTTCATCCTTGTAGTAAAGAGCGACGAGATTTTTTAGACGCTGACTAGGGTCCAGAGAGTGTAACTTGTTTGGAAAAGACAAGATTTGTATGCTATGAACAGAGGCTAAAGGGACAGCAGCGATACCTGATAAGAGCTTGTCTTGTTCAAAGAGGGAGACGGTATCAAAATGACTGGTATGACCAATCTGATGTGTTATATCAACAACAAAGAGGTTATTGTCCTGTTTGAAAGTGATAATGTAGGTATCACTCGGACCTAAGTTTTTAAGGTTATATTCTAGGGAAGTAATAGGAATATTATAGTAGTGGTTAAAGGTTGGAAGCCCTAGTTTTTCCCCTAATTTCTTTTTATGATAAAGCATTCTCTTATTTTAGCATGAAGTTTGACCGGAGAAAAGATGATGCATAGGGCTTAATTTTTTTCTGAGGGATTCAAATTTCTAACTCTTTACTTTTTCCTTGCATTATCCATCAAACTTTGGTAGAATTATATCTTGTGAGTGCACCTCACTTACTCGTGGCGAAAGACCATGAGTCATTAGACCAAAAGAGGAGGAAAATATCAATGGCTAAATACGAAATTCTTTATATCATTCGTCCAAACATTGAAGAAGAAGCTAAAAACGCTTTGGTAGCACGTTTCGATTCTATCTTGACTGACAACGGTGCAACTGTTGTTGAATCAAAAGATTGGGAAAAACGTCGTCTTGCATACGAAATCCAAGATTTCCGTGAAGGACTTTACCACGTTGTTAACGTTGAAGCAAACGACGATGTAGCTCTTAACGAGTTCGACCGTCTTTCAAAAATCAACGGTGACATTCTTCGTCACATGATCGTTAAACTTGACGCGTAAGAAGGTAAATTATGATTAATAATGTCGTACTCGTTGGTCGCATGACCCGTGATGCGGAACTTCGTTATACACCAAGTAACGTTGCTGTTGCAACATTCAGCCTTGCGGTTAACCGTAACTTCAAGGGTGCTAATGGTGAACGTGAAACTGACTTTATTAACTGTGTTATCTGGCGCCAGCAAGCTGAAAATTTGGCTAACTGGGCTAAGAAAGGCGCATTGATTGGAATTACAGGTCGTATTCAGACTCGTAACTATGAAAATCAACAAGGTCAACGTGTTTACGTAACTGAAGTTGTCGCTGATAATTTCCAAATGTTGGAAAGCCGTGCGGCACGTGAAGGTCACAGTGGTGGTTCTTACAACGCTGGAGGATTTGATAATTCAAATTCATTCGGTGGAGGAGCTTCAACTGGTGGTTCATTTGGTGGATCACAACCTGCACAATCTACACCAAACTTCGGTCGTGATGAGAGTCCATTTGGTAATTCAAATCCAATGGATATTTCAGATGACGATCTCCCATTCTAAGAATGGACAAAACGAATTAAATATATAAAGGAGAAATAAACATGGCTCAACAACGTCGTGGCGGATTCAAACGCCGTAAAAAAGTTGATTACATCGCAGCTAACAAAATCGAATATGTTGATTACAAAGATACTGAGCTTCTTAGCCGTTTCGTTTCAGAACGTGGTAAAATTCTTCCACGTCGTGTAACAGGAACTTCAGCTAAAAACCAACGTAAAGTAACAACAGCGATTAAACGCGCTCGCGTTATGGCACTTATGCCTTACGTAAACGAAGACTAAAAATAATGCCCTCGACAGAGGGTATTTTTTTCTGCCTTGATTTTGTAGGCTTTTGTCATTTTTAGGCTTGTGTGCTGAGTTTTATTTTATAGTTTAGGGAAAAAGAAAAACCAACTGGTCTTCTCATTTATCTTGAGGAGCTAGTTGGTTGTTTTGTGGTATATAGAGTGTGTTTTCTAAGAAATCATCAAATTTTTGGTCGTTAACGAGGATATCGACATTATCTTTGAAGACCTTGAAGCGGTTTGATAACCAATGTGTTTTGATATCTGCCCAATTATTGAAGCGGCTCCACCTATAAGGAAGTGTTGGGTCCTGTTTTTCAAAGACATAGATACTGCCATCTTTTTCGTAAGTTATAGCCGTGTGGAAATTGCTGACATCACCAGGGCTATTTTGAAAGACCGAGAGGAGTTTAACCTTTTCTGGGAACTTGAGTCCAGCTTTTTTCCAAGCTTTAAGAAGGTCATCCGTAGACTGGTAGCTAATATTATCCCCAAAGAGGAGACTATAGAGAGCTTGATCCTTGGCGGTTAGCTCTTTGTGGCGTGACTTAAGATCTATAAATTCGTTTTGAGAGGGGAGGTCCAATTTGGTGAGGTCCTCTGAACTTGTAATAAGATCATGAAGAAGGAGGAACGATGTTCGTCGGCAGTTTAAGTCATCAGTAAAATGTGATTTGTTATCTTCGAAAGTTTTTTCATTAAGGAAGGTGACGAATTGATTTTGATCCTTGCCGATTTTACTTTGGGTCCATTTTTTGACAACAGGTTGGAGGTTTGTATTTTCCTGATTGTAACGAGCAATATAAGGGGCTAGATTGTCCCAGTCTTTTGTCGGAATACCCTTGCTTTTTAAGGCTTTTGCTAGCTGTTTTTCCTGAGTGGAAGTCGTCACATTGTTAAAACTATAGTAAGCTTGATAGTTTTTCTGAGTATTCTTGTGGCCACAAGCCATAAGTAATAGGCAGCAAGTAATGATTAGTAGAGGGAATTTGATACGCATCTATTGGAATTCTTTCTTTTGTCTATTAACTTTAACATTTTAGTATAGAATAGCCAACTGTGTCAAGATTTCTGACGTAAAAAAGCACCCTTATGGGTGCTTGAGGTTGATTAAGATGCAGGTGCGTAAGTACTTTGGACGTTGTAATGACGTTTGAAGAAGTATTTGGCAACACCAGCGATGACACCAATGATAAGGATCACAATTGGTGAAAGACCAGGGTTAAGGTAGCTTGGAAGAAGGGCGGTAAGACTAAAGAGAGCAAACCATGCAATAAAAGAGAGTGTGATGACGGTCATGCTGAACCACCATTTTGGACGTTCTTCTTTTGGTTTGTTATTGTGACGGTAGATGTAGTGATAAGGGGTATACATAGCAAGGCCTCCAATGAATGACACTGAAAGAAGGGTTGTGAGACCGTAGCTAGTTTGTGTACCTGAGAAACCAAAGATTGCGTTCATGATAGCAACGATGGCTAGAAGGAAGAGTGAGGTATCAAGCCACATCTTCCAAGGTGTTTTATCTGTTTCTGGCACTTCTTTGTTAGGCTTACCAGTTTCAGGTTTTTGGTGTTTTTCAGGAGAGAAACTAGCAGCCCAAACAGTTGGAGCACCAAGGAGTCCACGTCCTGTAATTCCTTTTTTCTGATTTTCGATAAGTTCAGGAATGACATTGCCAAGAATGTCTTTGATTTCTTGGTCTGATTTACCATCTTTGATGAGTTGGTTAGTTGCGATGTGGATAAATTCTTGGTTTTTCTTGGTGAGTTTTTGGATGTCCATGAGATGACCTTTCGATAAATAGTATTATTTTTTTAGTTTTGTAGTTTAGGGAAAAGAAGAGGCTCTATGTTAGAACCATTTTTTCCTGATAAAGTAGATAACAACGCAGGATGACCCGAAGGCTGCCATGAAGAAGATGACCCAAAAGGCGTTATCTAAATCGTTTAGTGGCATAGAATTGTTTTTAAAGTTCATACCGTAGGCGGAGAAGATAACGGTTGGGATATCCAGAGCCATAGTCATGAGAGCGAGTGTTTTCATGATTGTGTTCTGGTTATTGCCGATGATAGAGGCAGAGGTTTCAGCCATGGCATTCAAGACGTTTTCATAGATGCCTGCCATCTCAATGGCCTGTTGGGTTTCAACCAGCGTATCTTCCAAGAGATCCTCGTCCTCGATATATTTCTTCAAGCTAGAGGCGTTACCTGTTAGCTTTTTGACAATTCGCTCATTCATCTTAAGTGAGGCTTTTAGATAGACAATGGATTTTTCCAATTCCATCATGTCAATCAAGTGCTCGTTTTTAGTCGCATTTTCCAACTGAGCTTCCAATTTATCGCTCTGACGGTCGATAGAACGTAGGGCGGTTAGGTAAAGTTGCGCATTGCGATAGAGAATCTGAAAGACAAAACGGGTCTTCATGAAGGTGTAGAAGTTACGTACACGGTGGTTGAGGAAGTTATCCATGAGGCTAATGTCCTCAAGACAAGTAGTAACAACCACCTCATCAGTAACGATGATACCCAATGGAATAGTGACGTAGTAGCTTTTGTTATTACGCTCTTCTTGGGTTGGAACGTCGACCAGAATCAGGGTGTAGTCATCTTCGACATCGATACGTGAAGTTTCTTCCACGTCCAGAGGGGCGCGGAGGTCTTGAATATCAATGTTAAACCGTTCTGCGACCTTCATGGCTTCTTCTTGGGAAGGGTTCACCAAATGAATCCAAGCACCAGGCTCGAATGTTTCAATTTCTTTGAATTCTTTTCCGGTGGATAAGAACATTTGTTTCAATGGGAACCCCTCCTTTGTCATTAAGTAAGCGCTAGCGTCTTGATTATAAAAGGATTTTTACAATCGCTTTTAAGTCCAATAAACACTGCTCTTAACTTTTTTAGTGCTGTCAAATGAGGCTTGGGACGATGTTCCTTGCCTTTTTCAGACACTCCAATATTATACTACATTTGAAACATTTTTGGGCTGGATAAATTGAAATTTTGTTATAATTATGAGAGAAAGTCGGGATGGATTTTCCATCCGTCTGTAGAAAGGAGCGGCAGTAGCTTTTGGGCTAGGGCCTCTTAAAAATATGCAAGATAAGTTAGTGATTCATGGAGCAAGAGCTCACAATTTAAAAAATATCGATGTGGAGATTCCGCGTGATAAACTGGTGGTGGTGACGGGTTTGTCAGGTTCTGGTAAGTCTTCCTTGGCCTTTGATACCATCTATGCAGAGGGGCAACGTCGTTATGTTGAAAGTCTCTCGGCTTATGCCCGCCAGTTTTTGGGAAATATGGAGAAACCTGATGTGGACTCGATTGATGGTTTGAGTCCTGCCATCTCCATTGACCAGAAAACAACAAGCAAAAACCCTCGTTCGACGGTCGGAACGGCAACAGAGATTAATGACTATCTTCGTCTCCTTTATGCGCGTGTGGGTGTCCCTTATTGTCCTAATGGTCATGGAGCCATTCAGTCGTCCTCTGTGGAACAGATTGTGGACGAGGTTCTAGCTCTTCCTGAGCGTACGCGTATGCAAATTTTGGCACCGATTGTTCGTCGTAGAAAAGGGCAACACAAGGCCGTTTTTGAGCGTGTACAAAAGGACGGTTATGTTCGTGTTCGTGTAGATGGTGAGATTTACGATGTCACAGAAGTGCCAGAGTTGTCTAAGTCTAAGATGCATAATATCGAAGTGGTTGTGGACCGCTTGGTGAATAAGGATGGTATCCGTAGTCGTCTCTTTGATTCGGTTGAGGCGGCCCTGCGTTTAGCAGATGGCTACTTGATTGTGGATACCATGGATGATAATGAGCTGCTTTACTCAGAACATTATTCTTGTCCAGTTTGTGGCTTCACAGTGCCAGAGTTGGAGCCTCGTCTCTTTTCATTCAATGCGCCATTTGGCTCTTGTCCGACCTGTGATGGTTTGGGTAATAAACTAGAAGTTGATATGGATTTGGTTATCCCTGATGCTAGTAAGACCTTGCGTGAAGGTGCTCTGGCGCCCTGGAATCCTATTTCGTCCAACTACTATCCAGCTATGCTTGAGCAGGCTATGGAGCAGTTCGGCGTGGATATGGATACGCCATTTGAAGATCTTAAAAAAGAAGAACAAGATTTGATTCTCTACGGATCTGGGGATCGTGAATTCCATTTCCATTATGTTAATGATTTTGGTGGGGTGCGTGATATTGACATTCCTTTTGAAGGGGTTGTGACTAATATCAATCGTCGCTACCACGAGACCAATAGTGATTTCACTCGCAATGTCATGCGAGGTTATATGAATGAGCTGTCATGTCCAACTTGTCATGGCTATCGTCTTAACGAAGCAGCACTCTCAGTTCGTGTTGGTGGCGAGAATGGTCTCAATATTGGTCAAATCTCTGATTTGTCTATTTCAGATCATCTTAAGGAAATCGATAACCTTGAATTAGGTGAAAACGAGGGAGTGATCGCTCGTCCAATTGTTAAGGAAATCAAGGATCGCTTGACTTTCTTAAATAATGTAGGCCTTAATTATTTGACTCTCTCTCGTATGGCTGGAACCCTTTCAGGTGGTGAGAGTCAGCGTATCCGTTTGGCGACACAGATTGGCTCTAACCTTTCTGGAGTCCTATATGTTTTGGATGAGCCTTCTATTGGGCTTCATCAGCGTGACAATGATCGCTTGATTTCAAGTCTTAAAAAGATGCGTGACTTGGGCAATACCTTGATTGTGGTGGAGCATGATGAAGATACCATGCGTGAGGCTGATTGGCTTATCGATGTGGGACCTGGTGCTGGTGCCTTTGGTGGTCAAATCATGGCCTCTGGAACCCCAGAGGAAGTGGCTAAGAACAAGAAATCAATCACCGGGCAATATTTGTCAGGTGCTAAATCAATTCCTGTACCGACGGAACGTCGTGTAGGTAATGGTCGTTTTATTGAGGTTACAGGAGCTAGCGAAAATAACCTTAAGAATGTATCTGTTAAGTTTCCGCTTGGAAAGTTGATTGCAGTCACAGGTGTTTCTGGTTCAGGAAAATCGACTTTGGTTAACGGAATTCTCAAGAAAAAAATTGCCCAAGAGCTCAATCGCAATAGTGAGAAGCCAGGTAAACACAAATCAGTGACAGGAATCGAGCATATCGAGCGTTTGATTGATATTGACCAAAGTCCAATTGGGCGTACACCTCGTTCTAATCCAGCGACTTATACAGGCGTCTTTGATGATATTCGTGATCTTTTTGCCCAAACCAATGAGGCCAAGATTCGAGGTTACAAGAAGGGGCGTTTCTCTTTCAATGTCAAGGGTGGTCGTTGTGAAGCCTGCTCTGGTGATGGTATTATCAAGATTGAGATGCATTTCTTGCCTGATGTTTATGTCCCTTGTGAGGTTTGTCATGGTACACGCTATAATTCTGAGACTTTAGAGGTTCGCTATAAGGGGAAAAATATTGCTGAAATTTTGGATATGACAGTTGATGACGCAGTTGACTTTTTTGCGGCTATTCCTAAGATTGCTCGTAAGGTTCAGACTATCAAGGACGTGGGGCTCGGGTATGTGACTTTGGGACAACCAGCAACAACCCTATCAGGTGGTGAGGCTCAACGTATGAAACTGGCTAGTGAGTTGCACAAACGCTCTACTGGGAAGTCCTTCTACATTCTGGATGAACCGACGACGGGTCTCCATACAGATGACATTGCTCGTCTTTTGAAGGTGCTTCAGCGTTTTGCGGATGATGGCAACACTGTTCTCGTGATTGAGCACAATCTGGATGTTATCAAGACCGCAGACCATATCATTGATTTGGGTCCTGAAGGCGGTGTCGGTGGAGGTACCATCGTAGCTACAGGGACTCCAGAAGAGGTAGCAGCCGTTCCGGAAAGCTACACAGGACAATATTTGAAAGAAAAATTGACATAAAGGAAAAAGGGCTCTCTGAGTCTTTTTTTGCTTTAGGCTGGTTTAAGTTGAGTTTGCTATTCTATGGTTAAGAAAAAAGATACAGGAGCCAGACTATGGTTAAAAAGCGTTTTTTTATAGGATTTAATGGTATTCTTCTAGCCCTATTTCTAGATGTTTGTCTTTTGATTAGCATCCGTACAGTGGATCATCACGGCCATTTTCAATCAGCAACAGATAAATGGGAAACTTTGCTTTATGTTTTAGGAATTTATTTTAGTTTTCTCCTTTTTGAAGTAATTTTTTATCTTATTCTGAAACACCGTAGAAATAAACAAGTTTTGGAACAGGTCTTATAAAGGCCTGTCTTTTTGTGTTTAGTGATAGTGACATCTATGTCACTATTTTTTTGAAAAGAGAGAACTTATAATGGCCTTATACCCAAACCCACTAGGTTACCAAGACGACTAGTTTTTTGAATAGTCCAAGTGGTTATTGCTGTATTTATTTTTGAAAAGAAAGGAGAAATAAGAATGCGAACTAAGGCATATGGTGAAGAGCTCAATGCTGAAACCTTGGAAAATGTTACAGGGGGTGGTTTTGTATCTAGACCTCAAACCTTACCTGAACGATTGGGTTGGAACAAATGGTGGTTGAAAAGAAGACCTCCTTATGGCGATTAGAAGTTACCATGAGTACCAAATATGGGAAAGAGAAATATGGATAAACAGAAGAATAATCTTATTAGAAGTTTAAGCATTGTTATCGTGATCGTCTGGCTATTTATTGTGATCATAAATGCTACACTAAGTTTCACCGAAGGTGTTGCCTTTATTGACCATTGTCTCGTCTGGTCAACTTTTTCACTAGCTTTTTCTTTGTTTGCGCTTAGAGTAGCGAGTAAGGATAAGGAGAAATGATTTTCTCTGCTGATTATTATAGTCTTAGGTTGAGTTTATTTGCTTAGCCTTTTCTTTTTATCTTTAATCCTATGGAATAGTGACATCTATGTCACTATTTTTTATTTCGTTAAGCTCTTATAATGAAGTCATAGCTTGGACTTAGTAGCTAAAGTGCTAATTAAATAGAAAAAGGAGAGAAACATGGTAATTAGTGTTATGGTACCCTTGCTATTGTTAATGGGTAAAAAGTAAGATGTCACACAGTAAACAAATAAGGAGAACACATGAAGAAAATACAATTTATTTTGATGGCGAGTTTTGTTTTAGGTACTTGCCAGTTAGCAGTGCTTAGTGGTGCAGCAGATGAGCTAGATGTTAGGGAGGTCGCTACAGAGCTAGCCAGTGATTTTGTTGAAAATGGTGAAGTAGGGAGTGTGCAAGATTCTTCCGAAACAGCTTCCGAACAAGTGGTTGAGAAGGCTGAATCTAATAGTGAGGCAAAGGAAAATTATCTTCTTCCGTCATCACAGACAGGAGTGGCTGAGACAGAAGTGAGGTCCGAAGAGGTTTCGGTTGAAACTTATGAAAAGAATCTTGAAAACCTGAAGCAGGTCTCTTATAGTGATGTCACAAATATGTTGACTGAAGATGGTGGGGACCATATCCTTTATGTTGGCCGGCCAACCTGCTATTATTGTCGTCAAAATTCTCCAGTTTTGAAGGATTTCAATACCCTGATTGATGGTCAGCTTCTTTATTACAATACAGATTCGGATCAGTTGGACCGTGAGTCTCGTAAAATACTATTTGATAAGCTAGGTATTCCAGGGACTCCAAGTGTCATTCGTCTCAAAAATGGTCAATTGGTTTCTGGCTATCTTGGCAGTGCTCCAGATGCCCAAGCTATTTATCAGGCTGTTTTCAAGGAAGAAACTGAGAAAACGGAGACACCAGAGGGAACAGAGGTAGTAGAGAAGGCGGAAAATCCCTTACCTGAATCCCCCTCTGAAGATACTATCAAGTATGGTGGTGAGAATACAGTTAATCATACAGACCAGTCTGTTAATAGCCTAATGTCTCAAATTAAGCAAGTTTTTAGGAATCTAACAGACCTGCTTATAAGTCTTTTAGGGAAATTTATCTAACAGACTACTTTCTAAGTCGAGAAATAAAAGAATTTATCAAATATGATTACCAACTATCTACGAAAAGCGAGCCTTTGTGTAATGCTAATAAAGTCAGAGTTTCATCTGGCTTTTTCTTTATGGCATCAAAAAAACAATCTAAAATGTCAATTTAATCCTTTAAAATCTGAAAATTTGGTATAATTAACCTAAAATACCAAAGGAGTAATTCATAATGCAACGTAGACTTGAACGATTTGATGCCAAACTTGCCCAATCAGGCCTTGATGCCTTGTTGGTGACAGGACAAAACAATATTTATTATTTGACAGATTTCTGGGGGACAAATGCGACTGTCTTCATCACTAAGAATCGTCGCCTCTTCTTAACCGATTCACGTTATACCCTCATTGCCAAACAATCTGTGCATGGCTTTGATATTATCGAAAGTAAGGATCCACTTAAGGATATTGTTAAAATTATCGAGGCTGATAAACTGGAAACAATCGGATTTGATAATCAGGTATCATTTGCTTACTATCAAGGTCTTCAAGCGATTTTTGAAGGCTACACTTTATCACCACAAAGCAACTTCATGGAAGAGTTGCGTATGATCAAGGACGAAAAAGAATTGGCAACTATCCGTAAGGCTTGTTCTATCTCAGACCGTGCCTTTACAGATGTACTTGATTTTATTAAACCAGGTCAAACAACAGAACTACAAGTGGCAAACTTCCTAGATTTCCGTATGCGTGAGTACGGAGCTTCAGGGGTTTCCTTTGAGTCTATCATTGCTTCAGGTTACCGTTCTGCTATGCCTCATGGGGTTGCTTCAGAAAAGGTTATCCAATCTGGTGAAACCTTAACGATGGACTTTGGTTGCTACTACAACCACTACGTTAGCGATATGACTCGTACTATCCATATTGGTGACACCACTGATGAGGAGCGTGAAATTTATGATATCGTTCTACGTTCTAATCAGGCTTTGATTGATGCGGCTAAGGCTGGCATGACACGTCGTGACTATGATAAGGTTGCGCGTGATGTTATTGTCGAAGCGGGGTACGGTGACTACTTTACACATGGTATCGGACACGGTATTGGTCTTGACATTCACGAGATTCCTTACTTTGGTAATTCTGATGAAACCATCGAAGCTGGTATGGTCTTGACGGACGAGCCAGGTGTTTATTTGGCTGATAAATATGGTGTCCGTATCGAAGACGACATCATTATCACAGAGAATGGTTGTGAATTGATTACCCTTGCGCCTAAGGAATTGATTGTTCTCTAAGATTTGGAGGAATACTTTATGCCAAACCGTTTATCTTGGCAAGATTATTTTATGGCTAATGCAGAGCTGATTTCTAAGCGTTCTACGTGTGATCGTGCCTTTGTTGGGGCTGTTTTAGTCAAGGACAAGCGTATTATCGCTACAGGTTATAACGGCGGAGTTTCTGAGACTGATAACTGTAACGAAGTAGGTCACTACATGGAAGATGGTCATTGTATTCGTACGGTACACGCAGAGATGAATGCCCTTATCCAATGTGCCAAAGAGGGGATTTCTACCAAAAATACAGAGATTTATGTGACTCATTTTCCTTGTATCAACTGCACCAAAGCCCTCTTGCAAGCTGGTATCGTAAAGATTACTTACAAGGCCAATTATAGACCGCACCCATTTGCGATTGAGTTGATGGAACAAAAGGGTGTTTCTTATTTGCAACATGATGTTCCAGAGGTTCACTTAGGAATGGATGACTAGTTTGTTCTTTGAAAAAAGCCTGAGGATTGGGCTTGAATCTATAAAACATTTGAGCCATGCTATCATTTATGGTAAAATAAACTGATAATAATTTTTTACAAAGAGGTATTTAATAATGATTGAAGCAAGTAAACTCCGTGCGGGTATGACTTTCGTAACTAACGATGGCAAATTGATCAAAGTTCTTGAAGCTAGCCACCACAAACCTGGTAAAGGTAACACAATCATGCGTATGAAATTGCGTGATGTTCGTTCAGGTTCAACTTTTGATACTAGCTATCGTCCAGAAGAAAAATTTGAGCAAGCAATCATCGAAACAGTACCAGCACAATACTTGTACCAAATGGATGATACTGCATACTTCATGAACACTGAAACATATGACCAATATGAAATCCCAGTAGCCAACGTTCAAGAAGAATTGAAATTTATCCTTGAAAACTCAGACGTAAAAATCCAATTCTACGGAACAGAAGTTATTGGTGTTCAAGTGCCAACAACTGTTGAATTGACTGTTACTGAAACACAACCATCAATCAAAGGTGCAACAGTTACAGGTTCAGGTAAACCTGCAACACTTGAAACTGGTCTTGTGGTTAACGTTCCAGACTTTATCGAAGCTGGTCAAAAATTGGTTATCAACACAGCTGAAGGTACTTACGTATCACGTGCCTAAGCCCAACTAAGTCTTTCAAACCACTGGTTTGAAGGCTTTATTTTCCAAACTAACGGAAAGGAAACATGCGATGACTACAGAAAATATCGGTGAAATTGTAATTGCCCCTCGCGTGCTCGAAGTGATTACAGGTATCGCTGCAACTAAAGTGGAAGGTGTTTACGCCCTTCAAAATAAAAATGTTACGGATAGTCTCAGCAAAACAAGCTTGGGACGTGGTGTTTACCTCCGAACAGAAGAAGATGGTACTGTAAATGCTGATATCTACGTTTCACTTCAGTATGGGGTTAACGTACCAGCGGTTTCAATTGAAATTCAAAAGGCTGTTAAAGCAGCTGTCTATGATATGGCAGAAGTGGCAATTTCAGAAGTCAACGTTCACGTTGAATCTATTGTTACTGAAAAGTCACAAAAACCAGACTTGGCTGAATTGTTTAACGAGGATTTTTTGAATGACTAATATCTTTAAAGATTCACGTCGTGACCTTCGTGAGCGTGCTTTTCAAACGCTTTTTGCCCTTGAATTTGGTGGTGAAGCTCTGGAACAAGCACATTTCGCTTACACTTATGACAAGCCAATTGACGAAGAAACTGAAGTTGATGTACCAGCCTTTCTCCTTAGCCTAGTAACAGGCGTCCGTGAAGAGTTGGCTCAACTTGATAGTCAAATTGAAGAAAAATTGAAAGAGGGTTGGAGCCTCTCACGTTTGATTGTGACAGATCGTACCCTCCTTCGTTTAGGACTTTATGAAATCACGTCATTTGAAGAAACACCAGGACGTGTGGCTATCAATGAAATTATTGAAATCGCTAAAAAATATTCTGATGAAACATCTGCTAAGTTCATTAATGGTGTACTTAGTCAGTTTGTGACAGATGAAGCATAAGCAAAAGAAGTTGAGCATTGTTTCAACTTCTTTTTTCTACAAATTTAACAAGAATAAAAGTCGCAAGCGGAGATTTCTTGCGACTTTTATTTATATACTACCACCGGCAATCAAACTTACTGGAAGCACGTAATCACGATTAACTGTTTTGCCTTTAATTTTCTTGAGAAGAATTTCGACACAAAGCTTAGCAATTTCATCCAAAGGTTGTTGGATGGTTGCTAACTCTGGGTAGAAGTGACGGATAAAGGCGGTACCGTCATAACCGATGATTTTTAGGTCATCTGGGATAGAAAGTCCCAATTGTCTAGCTATCTTCATAACCAAGATAGCTGTTAAATCGTCCGAAACAAAGATGCCATCTGGTTTTTCACGAGAGATAATAGATTTGATTTCTAATTCTCGTCGCATGAGAGACAAATCGTTTGGAACGGGACAGATAATACCTTTTTTGTCCAACTCATAATTAAAACCTAGTTGACGGAGTCCTGTTGGAGAATCCGAATTATCATAACCTGTAATCATGACAATTCGTTGACAACCAGCTTTAACCAGAGCTCTTGCGGCTAACTTGCCACCTTCAAAGTTGTCAGACGAAACAATAGGAATCTTTGGGGCGAGATTACGGTCGAAGGCAACGATGGGAGCTTCAACCTTCTCATAATCCTCAATGCCAAGATTGTGGCTAGACGAGATGATGCCATCACATTGATTGGCGGCAAGCATCTCCAAATAGTCCTTTTCCTTGTTAGGATCATGCTCACTGTTACAAATGATGGTTTTATAGCCTTGCTTAAAGAGTTCATCTTCAAGACGTTCAATAAGCTCAGCATAAAAGACATTGGAGATATTTGGGAAAATCAAGCCAACAAGTTTGGCCGACTTTCCTTGAAGACCTCGAGCTAAATTATTAGGTTTATAGTTGAGTTCTTGCATAGCAGCGTGAACTTTGTCAATGGTCTTCTGTGAGAGGTAGCCCTTTTTGTTTATGACGCGAGAAACTGTGGTTGGGCTCACACCAGCCAGTTCGGCAACGTCAGTAAGCTTTGCGACCATAAATCACCTTAGTATTTCAAGTTGAAGTAGTGTCCAGAAACGTTTCCTGACGTTACTTTGATACCAGTTTGTTCTGTACTTGGGAAAACACGACTAGTGAAGACTTTCTCACCTTTGTTGAAGAAAATTTCAACGATTGAGTTATCTACAAAGATGTTTGCTGTTGCAGCTTGACCGGCATCAAGAGTACATTCACGACTTGTGCCAAAGTCAGTCGCATATTGTTCACCAGCTTTAGAACGGTCAAGGATAACTTTTCCGTTTTCAGTATCAACTGTAAGTGACAAGCCATTTCCTTCTTGGTCTGCGAAGAGGACAAGTTCTGTTTGAGTGTTAGCTTCAAAGTTAAGTTCAAGCTCGTAAGTGTTAGTTGTTGCCGTTTTTTCAGAGAAATCTTCTTGGCTAGCACGTAAGCTTGTAATGGCTTCGACTGGATATTGGTAGAGTTTGCCATCTTTAATAGACAATTCTTTAACCAAGCTCATAGCCCCTTGGTAGTCGTATTTGTCAGTTGGATAGTCCACATCTGGAAGACCGATCCAGCTGACAATAAGGGCACGACCATCTGGAGTATTAAAGCCTTGAGTTGCATATGCTTCAAATCCGTAGTCCAAGTTGATAATTGGTGTGCCATCAACGAGGGCAGGTTTTTCTGTGTCGAAATCTTGGAAAATCTTATAAGTGTTAGGGTAGATGTTACCGTAGTCAAGTTCAGCTTTATCGAGACCTTGTGGGCTATAAAGAAGAACAGGTTTGCCATCTACAAAGACAAGGTTAGGACACTCAATCATGTACTCTGACCCAGTGCCACCAAAGTCAAGATTACCAACCTCAACCCAGTTTTCGACATCATTGTCTACTGCCTTGTAAAGTTTGATATAACCTTGTTTATCGTGGTTTTGAGCACCTACGATAGCGTAGAATTGTCCCTTGTAATCGAAGATTTGAGGGTCACGGAAGTGCCCAGTAGCGTCAGCAGGTTGTTTGATAAGAACCTTGTCGAATTTTTCGATTTTGCCGTCTTTATCCATCCAAGCGCCGATTTGACGTGGGTCACGAATCCAGTTTTCATCACGAACGTTCCCAGTATAGAAGATAAAGAGTTTATCACCGATTTGATAAGCAGAACCTGAGTAGGCACCGTGGCTATCATTTTCATGGTCTGGCAAGAGTTTGACACCAGTTTCTGTAAAGTGAACCAAATCTTCAGTTTCAGTATGCACCCATTGTTTCAAACCATGAGCAGCTCCAAATGGCCAACTTTGGTAGAAAAGTTGGAACTTACCATTAAAGTAAGAAAAACCATTTGGGTCATTTAGAAGCCCTGTTTCTGGTTCAATATGATAGCTTGCACGCCAAGGTGATTTAGCAACATTTTCTTTAATTTTTGTTTTTTCTTCGTTTGTCCAATCTGCGTATGGACGGTAACGAACTTCTGTTGGTAGATTCATATAAAGGGATCTCCTAATCTATTTGTTAGTAATATAGTAAACGTTTTACCTATAAAAATCAACGATTTATAACAAAAAATAAAAAAATATGCTAAACGGTTGACATATGGCAGAAAGATGCTAAAATAGTTATCGTAAAGAAAAGCTAAACGCTTTCATACCAAATTTTATTGCAAATGGATAACAAACAAATTGCAAAAGAAGTCATCGATGCCCTCGGTGGACGTGAAAACGTCAACAGTGTTGCTCACTGTGCGACTCGTCTACGTGTGATGGTCAAAGATGAAAACAAAATCAATAAAGAAAAGGCTGAGAACATTGAAAAAGTTCAAGGTGCTTTCTTTAACTCAGGTCAATACCAAATCATTTTTGGTACAGGTACTGTTAACAAGATTTACGACGAAGTCGTTGCTCAAGGTCTTCCAACAGCATCTAAAGACGAGCAAAAAGCAGAAGCTGCTAAGCAAGGGAACTGGTTCCAACGTGCTATCCGTTCATTCGGTGACGTTTTCGTTCCATTGCTTCCAGCTATCGTAGCGACTGGTCTTTTCATGGGTATCCGTGGAGCAATCAATAACGATACAGTTCTTGGTTTGTTCGGTACAACATCAAAAGCTTTTGCTGCTACTGATTTCTATACTTACACAGTTGTATTGACAGATACAGCCTTCGCCTTCTTCCCAGCCTTGATTTGTTGGTCAGCCTTTAACGTATTTGGTGGTTCACCACTTCTTGGTTTGGTTCTTGGTTTGATGATGGTTAACAACGCCCTTCCTAACGCTTGGGATGTTGCATCAGGTGCTGCTAAACCAATCTACTTCTTTGATTTTATTCCAGTAGTAGGTTACCAAAACTCAGTGCTTCCAGCCTTCTTCGTAGGTTTGCTTGGTGCTAAGTTCGAGCAATGGGTTCGTAAATGGGTTCCAGACGTTCTTGACCTTCTCTTGCGTCCACTTATCGTCTTCGCAGTAATGTCAGCTTTGGCCCTCTTTATCATTGGTCCTGTCTTCCATACTGTTGAAAGCTATGTTCTTGCTGCTACAGAATGGATTCTTAACTTGCCATTTGGTCTTGCTGGTCTTGTTATTGGTGGTGTTCACCAAGTTATCGTCGTTACAGGGGTTCACCACGTCTTTAACTTGCTTGAAGCTAACCTCATTGCTAATACTGGTAAAGACCCACTTAACGCTATCATCACAGCTGCTATGACTGCCCAAGCTGGTGCGACACTTGCAGTGGGTGTTAAAACTAAAGATGCTAAATTGAAAGCACTTGCTTTCCCTGCAACTCTTTCAGCGGTACTTGGTATCACTGAACCAGCTATCTTCGGGGTTAACCTTCGTTTCGGTAAACCATTTATCATGGGTCTTATCGCTGGTGCTGCTGGTGGTTGGTTGGCCTCAATCCTTAACCTCGCTGGTACAGGATTTGGTGTAACAATCGTTCCTGGTACTCTTCTTTACCTTAACGGTCAAGTGCTTAAGTATGTGATCATGGTACTTGTAACACTTGCTCTTGGTTTTGCTCTTACTTGGATCTTCGGTTACAAAGAGGAAGAAGTTGAAGCTCAAAAAGAAGTTGTTGCTGAAGATATTGCATCTGCAGAATCAGCTCCAGTTGCATTGCAAGCTGAAACAATCGCTGCACCACTTAAAGGTGAAGTTGTAGCTTTGGAAAATGTTAATGACCCAGTCTTCTCATCAGGAGCTATGGGTAAAGGTGCCGCTATTAAACCTTCAGGAAACCAAGTAGTCGCACCATTTGATGGTGAAGTGCAAATCGCCTTCCCAACAGGTCACGCTTACGGTCTTAAATCTGATAAAGGTGCTGAAGTGCTTATCCACATCGGTATCGACACTGTCTCACTTGACGGTAAAGGATTTGATGCTAAAGTTCAAGCAAATCAACGCATTAAAAAAGGTGATGTCTTGGCTACCTTCGATAGCTCAGTAATCACTGAAGCAGGTCTTGACGATACAACTATGGTTATCGTTACAAACACTGCAGACTTCGAAGATGTTTCATCAGTAGCGACTGGTTCAGTTGCTGAAGGTGCAGACTTCATCGCAGTTAAATAATAAGCTAGAAAAGTCGAAGCCAATTCGGCTTTTTTAGTTAAATGGCTCATAAAGAAAAGTATGAAGCAGAGTAGTCTGTACCTCCTCAAACAAGGTCTCATTTAGATTGTCTTTTGCCTAGCTTTTCTTTATAATAGTATAAATAGTTATTATTGATCATAAAAGGAGATAGCTTTACCTATGGCTAAACTATACGGAAGCTTGGAAGCTGGTGGTACAAAATTTGTTTGTGCTGTTGGCGATGAGAAATTCCAAGTCGTTGAAAAAACTCAATTCCCAACAACTACACCTTACGAAACAATTGACCGTACTATTGAATTTTTCAAACGTTATGAAGATCAATTGGCTGGAATTGCAATTGGTTCATTTGGACCAATTGATGTTGATCCAAACTCTGAAACATATGGTTTTGTGACTTCAACACCAAAACCACATTGGTCAAATGTCGACCTTCTTGGTTTGATTGCTAAAGAGTTTAATATTCCTTTCTACTTTACGACTGATGTTAACTCATCTGCTTATGGTGAGACACTTGTTCGTAAAGGTGTTAAGAGTCTTGTTTACTACACTATCGGAACTGGTATTGGAGCCGGTGCTATTCAAAATGGTGAGTTCATTGGTGGTATGGGTCACACTGAAGCTGGTCACGTATATGTACCTCTTCACCCAAATGATGTTTCCAATGAATTTAACGGAACTTGTCCATTCCACCGCGGATGTTTGGAAGGTTTGGCTGCTGGACCATCGCTTGAAGCCCGTACAGGTATTCGTGGTGAATTGATTGATCAGCACTCTGAAGTTTGGGATGTTCAAGCTTACTACATTGCTCAAGCGGCTGTCCAAGCAACAGTCCTTTACCGTCCTGAAGTTATCGTCTTTGGTGGCGGTGTTATGGGGCAAGAACACATGCTTCGTCGTGTTCGTGAAAAATTCACAGCTCTTTTGAATGGTTACCTTCCAGTACCAGATGTAAATGAATATATTGTGACACCTGCTGTTTCAGGTAATGGCTCTGCGACGCTTGGTAACTTCGCACTTGCTAAAGACGTAGCTGACAAGCATGCAAACAAATAAACAAAATATGTAAAATCGCTTTAAGAGATAATCTTAAGGCGTTTTGCTCTATACAGGAGGAAGTAATGGAACCTTTATTTTTAGATTCACCAATGCATGAGAAAATCTGGGGAGGTAATCGCCTCAAGACAGAGTTTGGTTACGATATTCCCAGTGAACACACTGGTGAATACTGGGCAATTTCTGCCCATCCTAATGGTGTATCCTATGTCAAAAATGGAAAATATGCTGGTTTCCACCTGGCAGAGCTTTACAAGGATAAACCAGAGCTTTTTGGGAACCCCAAGACTAGTGTTTTTCCTTTGTTGACCAAGATTTTGGACGCTAATGACTGGCTCTCAGTACAAGTACACCCTGATGATGCTTATGGACTAGAGCATGAAGGTGAGCTAGGAAAGACAGAATGTTGGTATATTATTGATGCTGAAGAGGGTGCAGAAATTATTTATGGTCACAAGGCTAAGACAAAGGAAGAGCTGGCATCCTTGATTGAAGCAGGTGATTGGGATGGACTTTTGTCGAAAACTCCTGTTAAGAAAGGTGACTTTTTCTTTGTACCAAGTGGCACCATGCATGCTATTGGTCCAGGTATCCTTATCTTAGAGACTCAACAATCTAGCGATACCACTTATCGTGTATATGATTTTGATCGTAGGGATGATCAGGGCAATAAACGTGAACTTCATATTCAACAGTCTCTTGATGTCTTGAATCTAGGGGCTCCAGAAAATAGCATCCCAGCAACTGTTAAGACCTTGCAATTAGAGTCGACTTGTTTAACATCAAACTCCTTTTTCACTGTGTATAAATGGAAACTCAGTGGCTTGGTTGACTTCAAGCAATCAGCTCCCTATTTGCTTTGTTCCGTACTTTCTGGCAATGGGACCATGACTATCGATTCACGCATTTATTGTCTAAAAAAAGGTGATCACTTCATTCTTCCAAATGATGTGACAGATTGGGAAATTGATGGACAATTGGAGATGATTGTCAGTCACCCTAACGAGGCTTAAGTATGAGTAATGAAAAAGTTTTAGCGGCACTATTTGAGCGTATTGAAATCAACAAATCCTATTATTTTGAGGGAGCTTATTATCGTCTGAAAGACTATGGAGACCACATTTATGGCTTACAACGGGCAATTCCTGGTATGTGTGGTGAAAAAACAGCTTCCCCTAGCATCAAATTTTACTGGAAAAATGGTGTCTTGGACTATCAGTTCTACGTTGATTTTGAAGCTAGTCCTATGATAATGAAGGCCTATAGTAGCACCGACCATGCCTTCTTTGAGCAGGCTTTTGAAAATCTTTTGCATGATTTTGAGGAGATTCTAGAGAGCCAAGAAAACTCTGAGAAGTAGGTTTAAAATATTATTGTCGATATTTTCAGTGAATCTAATAAAAAAGTTTTACTTTATTTGCGAATCCATTGTGAAAGCCCTTAAACTAGGGCTTTTTTCTTTGTCAATCCTTGAGTGATTTCTTGTTTAAAGGGGGCTTTTGTGGTAAAATATGGAGATAAAGACTGTCGAAAGGAAAAAAGATGGCAAATATATTACGCAAAATCATTGAAAATGATAAAGGCGAAATTAAGAAACTAGAAAAAACTGCCAAGAAAGTCGAGAGCTATGCTGATGCAATGGCAGCTCTTTCAGATAAAGAACTTCAGGCAAAAACAGAAGAATTTAAAAAACGATATCAAAACGGAGAAAGCCTAGACCAACTCTTGCCAGAGGCATTTGCAGTTGTTCGTGAAGGGGCAAAACGTGTCCTTGGACTTTTCCCATATCGTGTGCAAATCATGGGTGGTATCGTTCTTCACCATGGTGACGTCCCAGAGATGCGTACAGGGGAAGGGAAAACCCTGACTGCGACAATGCCTGTTTACCTAAATGCTATTTCAGGTGAAGGTGTACACGTTATCACCGTTAACGAATACCTTTCAGAGCGTGATGCGACTGAAATGGGTGAGCTTTATAGTTGGCTTGGTTTGTCAGTAGGGATTAACCTTTCAGCCAAATCACCAGCTGAAAAACGTGAAGCTTATAACTGTGACATCACTTACTCAACCAACTCAGAGGTAGGTTTCGACTATCTTCGTGATAACATGGTTGTTCGTAAGGAAAACATGGTACAACGTCCATTGAACTATGCCTTGGTCGATGAGGTTGACTCAGTTCTTATCGACGAAGCTCGTACACCATTGATTGTATCAGGTCCTGTAAGTTCAGAAACTAACCAGTTGTATCATCGTGCAGATGCCTTTGTTAAGACCTTGACAGAGGATGATTATGCCATTGATATTCCAACAAAAACAATTGGTTTGAATGACTCAGGTATTGACAAGGCTGAAGAATTCTTCAACTTGGACAACTTGTATGATATTGACAACGTTGCCTTGACTCACTATATTGACAATGCCCTTCGTGCCAACTACATCATGTTGCATGATATTGACTATGTGGTAAGTCCTGAGCAAGAAATTCTTATCGTCGACCAATTTACAGGTCGTACCATGGAAGGTCGTCGTTTCTCAGATGGACTCCACCAAGCCATTGAAGCAAAAGAAGGTGTACCGGTTCAAGAAGAAACGAAGACATCTGCCTCAATCACTTACCAAAATATGTTCCGTATGTACAAGAAATTGTCAGGGATGACTGGTACTGGTAAGACTGAGGAAGATGAATTCCGTGAAATCTATAACATGCGAATCATTCCGATTCCAACTAACCGTCCAATTCAACGTATTGACCACGACGACCTTCTTTACCCAACCTTGGATGCTAAATTCCGTGCTGTGGTACAAGATGTTAAACGTCGTTATGAAAAGGGACAGCCAGTCCTTGTTGGTACGGTTGCCGTTGAAACATCTGACTTGATTTCTAAGATGTTGGTTGAAGCAGGTATTCCTCATGAAGTGCTTAATGCCAAGAACCACGAAAAAGAAGCGCATATTATCATGAATGCGGGTCAACGTGGTGCCGTTACGATTGCGACCAACATGGCCGGTCGTGGTACCGATATCAAACTTGGTGAAGGTGTTCTTGACCTTGGTGGCCTTTGTGTCATTGGTACAGAGCGTCACGAAAGCCGTCGTATCGATAACCAGTTGCGTGGTCGTGCGGGACGTCAAGGGGACCCAGGAGAATCTCAATTCTACCTTTCACTTGAAGACGAATTGATGCGTCGTTTCGGTTCTGATCGTATCAAGCAAGTCTTGGAACGTTTGAATGCTGATGATGAAGATATCGTTATCAAATCACGTATGTTGACACGCCAAGTGGAAGCGGCTCAAAAACGTGTCGAAGGAAATAACTACGATACTCGTAAACAAGTCCTTCAGTACGATGACGTTATGCGTGAACAACGTGAAATCATCTACGCTGAGCGTTATGATGTTATCACAGCGGAACGTGACCTTGAACCTGAGATTAAGGCTATGATTAAGCGTACGATTAACCGTACGGTAGATGGTCACAGCCGCAATGATCAAGAGGAAGCTCTTAAAGGTATTTTGAACTTTGCTCGTCAGGCTTTGGTTCCTGAGAATGCCATCTCACTTGAAGATTTACGAGAAGTGGGAGAGGTAACGAAACGTAGTGTTAATTATGACGCTATTAAAGTTTACTTGAATGAGTTAGCAGATGATGTTTATGATCGTCAAATCAAGAAATTGCGTTCAGAGGAAGCTATCCGTGAATTCCAAAAAGTCTTGATTTTGATGGTTGTTGATAACAAGTGGACGGACCACATCGATGCCCTTGATCAATTACGTAATGCCGTTGGTTTGCGTGGTTATGCCCAAAACAACCCAATCGTTGAGTATCAATCTGAAGGGTTCAAGATGTTCCAAGATATGATTGGGGCAATTGAATATGATGTGACACGTACAATGATGAAAGCACAAATTCATGAGCAATCTCGTGAAAATGTGAATGAACGTGTTTCAACAACAGCAACAGGCAATATCCAGGCCCACCAAGCAGATGCTAATGGTCAAGAAATTGACTTTAGTAAGGTTGGTCGTAATGACTTCTGTCCATGTGGCTCTGGTAAGAAATTTAAAAATTGTCACGGTCGTAAACAATTTTAGGAAAAAAGAAATAGGTAATTATTATGGTTTTTAAAGCAGTAAGTGAAAAAATTGATTTTGATGCAGTTAAAGAATCAACTACATTGACAGGTGAAGCCCTTGCCAAGAAACAAGCTCGTGATAAAGAGCTTGAAGCAATCATCAAGGGTGAAGATGACCGTACGCTTTTGGTTATCGGTCCATGTTCATCTGATAATGAAGAAGCTGTTCTTGATTATGCTCACCGTTTGGCTAAACTTCAAGAAGAAGTTAAAGATAAAGTCTTTATGGTTATGCGTGTTTATACAGCTAAACCTCGTACAAATGGTGATGGTTATAAAGGACTTGTGCACCAACCTGATGCTGAAGGTAAACCAAACCTAATCAATGGTATCAAGGCTGTGCGTAATCTTCACTACCGTGTTATCACTGAAACTGGTATCACAACTGCTGATGAAATGCTTTACCCAGAAAACCTTCCTTTGGTAGATGACCTTGTGTCATATATTGCCATCGGTGCACGTTCTGTAGAAGACCAACAACACCGTTTTGTTGCATCAGGTATTGATGTTCCAACTGGTATGAAGAATCCAACATCAGGGAACCTTAACGTTATGTTTAATGGTATCTACGCTGCACAAAACAAACAAAACTTCCTCTTTAACGGTGAAGAAGTTGAAACATCAGGTAACCCATTGGCACACGTTATTCTTCGTGGTTCAACGAATGAATATGGTAAAAACGTGCCTAACTTCTACTATGATGATGTTCTTGAAACAATTGAACACTACGAGCAAATGGGCCTTGAAAATCCATTCATCGTTATTGATACAAACCATGATAACTCAGGTAAACGTTACTTGGAACAAATCCGTATAGTTCGCCAAACCTTGATTAACCGTGACTGGAATGAAAAAATCAACAAAGTTGCACGTGGTTTCATGATTGAATCTTACCTTGAAGATGGCCGTCAAGATGCGCCAGATGTCTATGGTAAATCAATCACTGACCCATGTCTTGGTTGGGATAAGACAGAAGAATTGATTCGTGAAATCCACGATACTTTGTCAAAATAATAAGGTAACAGAAACCATATATGGGGAGTGAACCGTTTGGATGACCAAGCGGTTCGCTCTCTTTTCACAAAGAGAGGGAAATAGATGGGAATTCATCAAAATAGTCCGCTGATTGATGTAGCGGAAGTAAGGAAATTGCATGCTCTTACGGGAGACGCACTAGTAACTAAACAGGCTAATGATGAGGCCTTGGCAAAAATTATCAAGGGTGAGGACAAACGTATTCTCTTGGTTATTGGTCCATGTTCATCTGATAATGAAGAAGCTGTTCTTGACTATGCTCACCGTTTGGCCAAACTTCAGGAAGAAGTGAAAGATAAAATCTTTATTGTTATGCGTGTTTATACAGCTAAACCTCGTACTAATGGAGATGGTTATAAGGGGCTTATCCACCAACCAGATGCAGAGGGTGATGTAGACCTTCTTGCTGGGGTTAAGGCGGTTCGCCACCTTCAGTCACGTATTATTACTGAAACAGGCCTTCCAATCGCTGACGAGATGCTTTATCCGTCAAATCTTTCCTTCTTTGATGACCTACTTAGCTACCACGCTGTTGGAGCACGTTCGGTTGAGGACCAAGAACACCGCTTTGTAGCTTCAGGTATTGATGTGCCAATTGGTTTGAAGAATCCAACGTCAGGAAATTTGAATGTCATGTTTAATGGTATCTATGCTGCGCAGAACCAACAGCATTTCCTTTACAATGGCGCTGAAGTTAAAACAGATGGTAACCCACTCGCTCACGCTATCCTGCGTGGTGCCAACAATGAAAATGGTCAGAACATTGTCAACTACCATTACGAGGACTTGGTTAAGGCTTTGGACAAGTATAGTGCACTTAATCTGGAAAATCCATTTATCCTTGTTGATACTAACCATGACAACTCAGGTAAAAACTTCATGGAGCAAGTTCGTATTGTGCGTGAAGTCCTTCTTAACCGTGAGTGGGATGAGCGTATCGCGGATACCGTGCGTGGCTTTATGATTGAGTCTTACCTTGAGGATGGTCGTCAAGACACACCTGAAGTTTATGGTAAATCAATTACAGATCCATGTCTTGGTTGGGCTAAGACAGATAGCCTTATTCGTGAAATCCACAATCGACTTTCGTAACAATTATGATTTTTGGACATGGTATAGACTTGCAGGAAATTTCAGCTGTTAAAAAGGCTTATGACCGCAATCCACGCTTTGCAAAAAAGGTATTGACACCAAAAGAGTGGGAACGTTTTGAATCCCTTTCTGGCAATCGTCAGATGTCCTATTTAGCAGGTCGCTGGGCTGGTAAGGAAGCATTCTCAAAGGCCTGGGGTACAGGTATTGGAGCAGTCGGTTTTAAGGATATTGAAATTTTGACCAATGACAAGGGAGCTCCAGTAGTGACCCAATCACCATTTGAAGGAAATGTCTTTATCTCGATTTCCCATAGCGGTGATTTTGTTCAGGCAAGTGTCATTTTAGAAAAAAACAAGAGATAGGTGTTGGAAGAGGATAACTTATGATTTCAAGTTTACATCGACCAACCTTGGCAAAGGTTGATCTATCAGCAATTTCAGAAAATATTGAACAAGTGGTTAGTCACATCCCTAAACAGGTAAAGACTTTTGCAGTTGTTAAGGCCAATGCTTATGGTCATGGTGCTGTCGAAGTGGCCAAGCATGTATCTAAGCAGGTGGATGGTTTTTGTGTTTCCAACTTAGACGAGGCGCTTGAACTTCGTCAAGCTGGCTTAGAGCAACCGATACTTATTTTAGGAGTCGTCTTGCCAGACGAGGTTCCTTTGGCTATTCAAGAAAACATCACTCTGACGGTAGCTTCGCTTGAGTGGTTGAAAATGGCTAAGGATCAAGGGCTTGATTTGACTGGTTTGACCTGTCATATTAAGATTGATTCAGGCATGGGACGCATTGGGGTGCGTAGCCAAGGAGATGCAGATAGTTTGATTGCTGGTCTGAAGTCACTTGGTGCGGATGTCGAAGGTATTTTTACCCATTTTGCAACAGCTGATGAGGCAGATGATAGTAAATTCAAGCGTCAATTGGCCTTCTTCACGGATTTGGTTAATAACTTGGTGGACCGCCCTCGCTTGGTACATGCTAGCAACTCTGCGACGAGTATCTGGCATGCAGAAACAGTCTTTAATGCGGTACGTCTGGGTGTCGTCATCTATGGTCTCAATCCTAGTGGCAGTGTTTTAGACCTTCCATATAACATTCGTCCTGCTTTAAGTTTGGAGACAGCACTTGTTCATGTTAAGACCTTGCCAGCAGGTCAAGATGTGGGTTATGGTGCAACGTATACGACGACAGCTGATGAGGTTATTGGAACCATTCCGATTGGCTATGCGGATGGTTGGACCAGAGATTTACAAGGTTTCCACGTTATTGTGGATGGACAGCTTTGTCCTATTGTTGGGCGTGTGTCTATGGACCAAATCACTGTTCGCCTTCCTAAGGTTTATCCCCTAGGAACTCCTGTTACTCTTATGGGTGAAAATGGAGGAGCAAGCATCACTGCGACAGAGGTGGCTGAAAAACGTGGCACTATCAACTACGAGGTCCTTTGTTTGCTTAGTGATCGTGTACCTCGTAGCTATGACTAATATAAATAAAGAGAAATCCAGTTTGATACTGGATTTTTTGATTTTAGTGAAGACCATTTTCATGTGTTATAATAGCTGATAAGGCTTCCTCTTTCACGAGGAGAAGAACACGATAGAAATGATAGAGGATATGATTCGACTAGATTCACCAATTGCGGATTTGAAAGGCTTTGGTCCTAAGTCCGCTGAAAAATTTACCAAATTAGATTTGCACACGGTTGGGGACCTCTTGCTTTATTTTCCTTTCCGATATGAAGATTTTAAGAGTAAGTCTATCTTTGAACTGATGGATGGCGAAAAGGCTGTTATTACGGGAACAGTGGTGACGCCTGCCAATGTGCAGTATTATGGCTTTAAACGGAATCGTCTGAGTTTTAAAATCAAGCAAGGAGAGGCAGTGATTGCCATTAGTTTCTTCAACCAGCCTTATCTTGTGGACAAGATTGAGATGGGGGCAGAAGTGGCTATTTTTGGCAAATGGGACCAGAAGAAGTCTGCAGTGACTGGTATGAAAGTGTTGGCTCAAGTTGAGGACGATATGCAGCCAGTCTATCATGTGGCCCAGGGTGTTAGTCAGGCCCAGCTGATAAAGGCTATAAAGGCAGCTTTTGATAGTGGGGCCTTGAATTGGTTGGAGGAGAGTCTCCCACAGGTGCTTATGGACAAGTATCGTCTCATGGGACGCCAAGAGGCTGTGCGTGCCATGCATTTTCCGAAAGATTTGGCTGAATATAAGCAGGCTCTACGTAGGACCAAGTTTGAGGAGCTCTTTTATTTCCAGATGAACTTACAGGTACTGAAGGCTGAGAATAAGTCCGAAACCAATGGTCTAGCAATTGCTTACGATGAAGCCAAAATCAAAGCCAAAATTGCAGAATTACCATTTCCCTTGACAGAAGCCCAACAGCGCAGTTTATCGGAAATCCTAGCTGATATGAAATCTGGGGCTCATATGAACCGTCTCTTACAAGGAGATGTGGGCTCAGGGAAAACAGTTATCGCTAGCCTTGCCATGTATGGAGCCTATACGGCAGGCTTGCAGTCTGCCCTCATGGTACCGACGGAAATCTTAGCAGAGCAGCACTATCAGAGTTTACAGGGGCTTTTTCCTGAACTAGAGGTAGTGCTCCTAACTTCTGGGATGAAGGCGGCGGACAAAAAAGTAGCTCTTTCCAAAATCGAATCTGGGGAGGCTCAGATGATCGTGGGAACTCACTCACTGATTCAGGATGCTGTGACTTATCACAGGCTTGGGCTAGTCATTACTGATGAACAGCACCGTTTTGGGGTTAATCAACGTCGTATTTTCCGTGAGAAGGGTGACAATCCTGACGTCCTCATGATGACAGCGACCCCTATCCCTAGGACCTTGGCAATCACTGCCTTTGGGGAGATGGATGTATCTATCATTGACCAGATGCCAGCTGGACGTAAGCCCATTATTACCCGTTGGGTTAAACATGAGCAGTTAGATACCGTACTGACTTGGATTAAGGGGGAGTTGGAAAAAGATGCTCAGGTCTATTTTATTTCACCTTTGATTGAAGAGTCTGAGGCTCTCGATTTGAAAAATGCGGTGGCCCTTCATCAGGAACTCACAGATTTCTTTGGGGATTCAGCTACAGTGGCTCTGATGCACGGTCGCATGAAAAATGATGAAAAAGACCAAATTATGCAAGATTTCAAGGACAGAAAATCTCAGATTTTAGTATCAACTACAGTTATCGAAGTAGGGGTTAACGTGCCAAATGCTACAGTTATGGTCATTATGGATGCAGATCGTTTTGGACTTAGCCAGCTTCACCAGCTTCGAGGGCGTGTAGGTCGTGGCGACAAGCAGTCCTACTGTGTTTTGGTGGCTAATCCTAAAAATGATACTGGTAAAAAACGCATGCAGGCCATGTGTGAGACCACGGATGGCTTTGTTCTAGCTGAGGAGGATCTTAAAATGCGTGGCTCAGGTGAAATCTTTGGGACACGTCAGTCAGGTATTCCTGAATTTCAGGTGGCCGATATTGTGGAAGACTACAATATCTTAGAGGAAGCCAGACGGGTGGCTAGCCAAATTGTATCTGACCCTAACTGGCGCGAGAATCCTGATTGGCAGGTGCTTGGAGCTCATTTGAGAAGCCAAGGCGAGTTTGATTGAGGAGGAAACTAATGAACAAAAGACGGTTAAATCTCGATTTTTTTGCTATCTTGCATCCTTTATTTCTTATGATGTTAGGTCTTATATTTTATTTTTTCGCCTTCATCTTGATTTGGTTTATTACCGAATTGACAAAGCTGATAGAAGGAAAGACAGACTTTCATACCCTATATTTTTATTCACTTCTTATCTCTCTAGCTTGTTCGGTATTACTGATTATGTACGTCGCGGGTCTTATAGCTCAACTGATTATCCATATACAGCATCAAAAGGAAAGGACGCTTTTGCCAGTCTGGTGCATGCTTACGGCTGTACTGATGCTTGTGCCCCTATTCGAAGATTTTAGTATCTTAGGCTCGTCCTGGAATTTTAAAGGGTATTTTCTTTCCATAGTTGCTTACATTGCCTATCTCTTTACAAAGCTACCCAAGGTTATTGAAAGTTACCGCTATCATGCGACAATTCGCTATGCCGTTTGGGTGGCTCTGGTCTTGGGAATTATTTTATCCATGCTTTAGACAGAAAAACTCTCAGTAAACTCACTGAGAGTTTTAAGTTTCCTTCAAGCTTATTACAAGCTTTCTTTAAGTTAGGACACCTATAATAAAACCATCAAAACGAGATAGGTTTTGATAATAAAACGTTTTGGCTAAGCCAAACCATTCCTACAAAGGAGGACAAAACAATGACAGTAAAAATCAAAGTAACCTACAACCGAAATTTCCAGAAGCATCCTCAAGACTTTAAGGTTTATCAAAACTAGTATTGATGCTAGGAAGAGGCTAAATTTACCCATATTCTACAACTTTCATCCCTCATTTTCCAAAATCCCTTTTTCCTTTTTTTTCATAACGTAGAATCCCTCTTCTTAAACTCATAAAAAGTCTAGACGGAAGCATGACCAGTCTAGGCGATTAACATAAGTAAGCTAACCAGTTGAGATTTTCTTGACTGGTTTTTATTTTTTTGAATTTTAGATAAAAAGTATCGAAAAACGATAAAAATGTGTTGACAAGGAGAAATAAAGAGTGTAATATATAATTATCGATAAACGATAATAAGTTTTCGATAAAGATAATCTTATTCGCGAAAAAGAGAAATTATATACCAAAAACTATTTAATAAAGGAAATACTTATCATGAAAACACTTAAATCAATCATTAACGCAGTTCTTATTCTTCTTATGGCAATCTACGGTCTTGCAATGCTTGCTTTACTTATCCTTCCTTTTGTGGATGTGACTAATCTTTTTCCAGGTGCTGAGGTTCATTATCTTTCTGGATGGGGTTACTGGCTTGTATCAGAGTTACAATTTGCCTTCTATCTTGCCTTGATTTGTCTCCTTCGTAAAGAGTTTAAAGACTTTACTTGGAAGGCATTTTGGACAGAAGATTTTTCTCTCTTCTTGAAAAAGGCTGCTCTTCTAACCTTTGTGCCATCAGCCTTGAATATCTTCTTACAGTTGGGAACGACTAATCACCTTGTAGTGGACTTCAGCACATCAGTCTGGCTCCTCTTGGTCTCTCTAGCTTGTGATGCTGTTCGTCTTCGTAAGGGACAAACAGCTGTCAAATAATTGAAGGAATCTTATTTGAAAAGTAGTAAAATCTTATCTAAAAACTAGTATTTTATATTGATATTCGATATAATTGATACTGTTAATAGTTAGCTAATGATTTAGTATGAGGTCAAGGGCTCCTAGAGGCACCTTGGCTTTTTCTAGTCTATGCTCAAAGAAATCAAATGAATTTACAATCGAGGTAACACATGACAACTATCTTATTTTATTTTTTAATCATCCTAGCCTTGGCTGGCTCTAGTTATTATGGTTGGAGATCGGCCAAAAGTGCTAAAAATCGTCAGGAAACGCAAGAACAGAAACGTCTACGTAGTATTCTCCTGTTCGTTAATGTCCTCCTTTTTGCGGGCTTTTTAAGTCTTGTTATTACCATTCTTACTGATGCCTTTATCCTGACTGGTCATGAAGGACTCTTACAACAAGGTTTGCGTATGCTTCTTGGTTCGGGGGTTACCGTGAAAAGTAGTAGCACTAGTCTGACGCTTTTTGTAGCAACCATTGATTTCCTTCGTATGTCAGTCAACATAGGCTTCTTGTTGTGTCTACGTGTCTTTCTGATTAATCTTTATCGTTCTGATATTTTTATCGCTAAAAATGCTAAGTTGGTTCGTTGGTCAGCGCATTTGCTAGTTCTTGGGGCCTTTATCAATAATGGTATCTTTACATTTGGGACAGGCAACCATAGTTATAGTTTCTTTAATATCAGTTATTTGCTAGTTAGCTTTGTTCTCTATGCTGTTGCTATGATTTTGACTAAGGCTAATGCCATTGCTGAGGAAAATGAGTACACGATTTAGGAGGGGCATATGATTATTGTCAATTTGGACGTTGAACTTGCCAAGAAGAAGATGCGCTCGGGTGAGCTGGCAGAACGGATTGGTATTACCCCAGCCAATCTCTCGGTTCTTAAGACAGGCAAGGCTAAGGCAATCCGTTTTACAACACTGGACGCTATTTGTAAGGAGTTAGATTGCCAACCAGGAGATATTCTTGAATATAGACCTGACGAAGAAAACTAAAAGCCTGAAGCAGTTCAGTCACTTCTCTAGTGATTATGCTTCAAGCTTTTTATTTTTTCTTCAACCATGCGACCAGGGCTAGACTGGCTAGCACGGTACCACAGACCATGGCGATATGTGTTTTTGAGATGGTTAGTTCATAGTGGAAATCTTTATTTTCCAATTTATCGGTTGCTTCAATACTAAGTTTCATGTCTTATCCCTCGATATAGTCTTTCAATTCTTGACCTTTGAGTCCGGCACTGAGTGCGATGAGGAGTTTGAGGCGAGCTTTTGGTGCATTGAGTTCTTTAACAAACATTACGCCAGCTTCTTGGAGTTTGACCCCACCCCCTTCATAGGCGTAGACAGGTTCGGCGATACCGTTGAAGCAGCGGGAAACGAGCACAACAGGGACACCTTTTTCCATAAGCTTTGTGATTTCTCCTGCAGCTAGTGGTGGGAGGTTTCCAGCACCTAGTGCCTCGATAACTACGCCATCAATCTTTTCAGGGTCTAGGAGACTGATGATACCATCTCCAATACCCATCCCTGCATAGGCTTTTATGATTGGTACTGTTCCTGTAATTTGTTCCAAATCAAAGCGAACACGAGGCTCAGCAGTTTTGAACCAGAGGATATCATGCTTCATGATGATGCCTAGTGGACCATGGGTTGGTGTGTGGAAGGTTGCCACGTTTGTGGTATGGGTCTTAGTCACATACTTGGCTGCATGGATTTCATCATTCATCACGACCAGGATTCCTTTGTCAGCGGCCTTGTCGTCGCTAGCAACGCGTAGGGCTGAGAGATAGTTATAGACTCCGTCGCTTCCTAGTTCGTTTGACGAACGCATGGCACCAGTTAGGACGATTGGAATCTCAGGGACGGCCATGGTGTCTAGGAAGTAGGCTGTCTCCTCCAGAGTATCTGTCCCATGAGTGATGACCACCCCGTCATATTGTCCAGCTGTTTCCTTGATTTTTTTGTAAATATCCAGCATGTGGTAGGGTGTGATATGTGGGCTAGGGATATTAAGAAAATCGAGAACGGTTAGTTCTAAATTGTCTAAATCAAGCCCCACATGGTTCATGGGATTATCAGCGTTTTGACTGACCTTGCCATCATTATCCGCTGACATGGAAATTGTTCCTCCAGTGTGAAGGACTAGGATTTTTTTTGTCATTTATATTACTCACCATTATATTATATGTTATAATTTATTTTAGCATAAAATGTTAGAAGGAGGGGAGCTCTGTGGCCATTAAAGCAGTCTTTTTTGATATTGATGGGACTTTTCTAAATGACCGAAAACGTGTGTCAAGTTCAACCAAAAAAGCTATCAGTCAAATGAAGGAAGATGGTATCTTGGTTGGTTTGGCAACAGGTCGTGGTCCAGGATTTGTTCAGCCTTTCATGGACAATCTGGGTCTGGATTTTGCAGTCACTTATAATGGTCAATACATTTTGACTCATGACAAGGTCCTGTATCAAAATCAGCTCCCTAAATCAACAGTCTACAACTTGATTCGCTATGCCACCAAGCACCGTAGAGAGATTTCTCTAGGGACTAGCACAGGTCTTGTTGGTTCCAATATTATTAGTATGGGAACGAGTAAGTTTGGACAAATCGTCAGCCGTATTGTCCCTAAGTCCTGGGCTAAGATGGTGGAACGTAGTTTCAAGTCTTTGATTCGTCGTTTCAAGCCACAAAGTATTGAGACTCTTAAGACTATCATGCGTGAGCCTATTTATCAGGTGGTTATGGTAGCGACGGTGGGGGAAACAGAAGATATTGAAGAAAAGTTTCCTCATGTGAAGATTACCCGTTCAAGCCCTTATTCAGCCGATATTATTTCAGCGGACCAATCTAAGTTGAAAGGTATCGCTCATCTAGGTGAGGTTTTTGGTTTCGAACTCAGTGAGGTTATGGCCTTTGGGGATTCGGAAAATGACCTAGAAATGCTGTCTGGCGTCGGCATTGGTGTTGCCATGGGTAATGGTGAAGACGAGCTGAAAGACCAGGCTACCCATGTCACTGATACTAATAACCAGAATGGGATTGCCAAAGCCTTGTCACACTACGGTTTGATTCATTTTGAGACAGAAAATTCATTTACCAGTGATGATGACAACTTCAACAAGGTTAAGGATTTCCACCATTTGATGGATGGCTCAACTACCGACATGCCTCGTGTTTACGGTATTGAGGAAGCTAGTCACCGTGCGGACTTCAAGTTGGAAGAAATCGTCGAATTTCTTTATGCTTCATCAGGTGGGGACAAGCGTGTCTTTGGTCAGGCTGTTCTGGATTTGCATGCTGCTCTTGATAAGGCAGCCCTCAAAGTTAGTTCTAAAGAGCACTCAGAGTCAACGATGGTTGGTCAGGTGGATGCTTTGACTGACTTGCTTTACTTGACCTATGGTTCATTTGTTCTTATGGGGGTGGATCCTAAACCTTTCTTTGATACGGTTCATGAGGCTAATATGGGGAAAATTTTCCCCGATGGCAAGGCTCACTTTGATCCCGTGACCCACAAAATTCTTAAACCAAGTGACTGGGAAGAGCGATTTGCACCAGAACCACACATTAAACGAGAGCTGGATCGTCAGATTCAAAAATCTCTACAAAGAAATAAGTAAGAAGATATAAAGGTTTGGACAGTTTGCTCCAAGCCTTTTTCTAATAAAAATGACATTTATTAATGTATTTATTTGTGATAAAATAAAGACATTCTATGTATTTTTAAGGAGATTATTATGACTAAAGCAGATTGGTTAGACTTTTTTGAAGCCATCAATGGTCGTTCAGCGACTGAAGAAGAAATTGCAGCAGCACTTGCAGCTGGTGAGTTCCAAGATGACGCACCAGCAGTAGAAACTGCCCCAACACAAGAAGCGCCAGCGCAACCAGCTTTCGCTAATGTTCAAGAAACACCAGCCCAAGAGGCGCAACCACAGCCAACTTTCGCTGGTGCCCAAGAAGCGCAACCACAGCCAACTTTCGCTGGTGCCCAAGAAGCGCAACAACAACCGACTTTTGCGAGTGCACAAGACGCACAACCGCAAGCTCCTTTTGCAAATGCTCAGGCAGCACAACCACAACCAACCTTTGCGGGTGCTCAAGCTGCTCCAGTACAAGGAGTACCAAATCAAGCGGCGCAACCACAAGCTGGTCAACAAGCAGCTTTTGCTAACGGTCAACCTCTTCAACCAGGTCAAAACGTTCAATTTATCAATGGACAAGCCGTAGTTGTTCCAGCACAACCATCAGCATTTGCGACAACTTTCAAAAACTACTGGACATGGTTGCTTAATGCATGGCGTCGTCCAGCTGACATGACAGATTATGGTAAACACAATGGTTGGCTTAACTATATCTTCTTGTCACTTTTCACTGGATTTGCATCATTTGCAATTTTGAGCGCTATGGCACGTAAACTTGTTAGCTCAGTTGTATCAACAACAAACGCATTGTCTAGTCTGTTTGGTTCTTATGGAACAGATAGTTATTCATCTTCAATTTCAAGTCATACGTCTAGCATTGGTTTTGGAGCTTTCTTCGCAAGTATCCTAGCTGCCTTCCTCTTCATCTTTGCCTTTATCTTGGCAGGATTTGTGACACGTAAGGCCATCTTCCGTGATCCTGAGACTACTTTCTTGAATAGCTTTGACCGTTTTGGTCGCTTGACATCATTGGCCTTGCCAATCTTGCTCGTAACAATCTTGTTCGGAGCTATTGGACTTGTTGGCTTCCCGCTTTTCTTGTTCTATGTTGTTTACTTCTTATTTGCACTTGCAAACCTCTTTACAATTGTTCCTGTAACAACAGCGTGGAAGGCTGATAAATTCTATCAAATGATTTTGGCAGCACTTTTGAATGGTGTGATTTTGTCAATCTTGTTTGCAATCGTATTTACTATTATGTCATCATTTATGGTGGGGCTTCTATTCTAATCTAAGTAAACCTCTAGCATTTTTTGAAAAAGTAAGTTTATAGGAGTCTTTATGGCAACAAAAGAAAAGTGGATTGATTTATTTGAAAAGGCAGTTGGTCGTCCGCCCCATGCTTTGGAGATTGAAGAAGGCCAGAAAGCAGACTTTGACTTAAAGGCTATTAAAGGCATTGCGGCGATGGGCTTGGACCAAGATGCCACTCCTTCTGAACCAACAGAAGAAGTGGATGAGTATGACGTTGCCGAGGAAGTGTTTGAAGATGTACCGCTTGGTGATGAAGAGGAAACGACTCCTTTAGAAACTGAGGAGCTTACACCAGTATCTCAAGCTGAAGAAAATTCAGAGGCCGCTTCTAAAGAAGCACAAGCTATCTGGATGAAGGCTTTTAAAACCTATGTTGGGCGTCAACCTCTTCCTGAGGAATTCCTACTTGGTAAGTCTTCAGGTTATGATGTATCAACCATCCATCAGTTTATCTCAGATGGTAAGGCTGCGAAACCAGCCAAGCCAGCTATGGCTAAAGGGAAGAAAATCCTGATTATTGCTGGTGTTGTTGCAGCAGTCTTAGCACTTGCTGGTTACGGCTTTGGTTCTTATTACTACTCACGTGGTCAAGTAGCAGAACGTTATGAAGCAGCAGCCAAGAAGAGCTTTAAAGATAGCTTGGAATACCAAGTATGGTCTGATACTAAAAAGGAAATTAAAACATCCGAAGTCAAGTACACAGACACTAAAAGTACACAAGCCTATAGCAAGAGCCAACTCATGTCTGGCGAACGTATGCAAAAGGTTGGACGTCAGTTCCTTATTTTTCCAAAGTGGCGAATCGTGGTAGATCCTGGAACGGTTGATTTGACCGTTAATACAGCTGATTTGAATGTGACTATTAACGGGGTTTCTTACGCGACCACAGATGGTAATAACTACACGGCTAAATTGAATCATCTCTATCCAGGAACCTACAATTTTGTGGCTTCTGGTAAGGTCAATGATCAAGATATCACTGTCTCATCTGAGGAAAATGTGACCTCTAAAACAGAAGTCAATCTCTCTGTAGAGTATCTCAGCTTTACTGTTAAGTCTAATCTTAAGGATGGAGACCTCTACGTTGGTGGTACCAAGATTGGAACCCTTAACTCAGGGAAACTAGACGTTAACAAGGTAGCAGTAGCTGGTTCATCAGCCGTTTATGTCAAGAAGAATTTCGAAGATGGTAGCTCTATCAAGACAGAGACACTGTCTATTAAGAAAATCTCTGAAGGTCAAACGGTTACTCTAGATGCTGATGGTGTTCTTGATCGTGATACGGCAGATCGTCTCTTGACCGCTGCCTACGGTAAATTTGGTAGCTACGCTTCTAATCATAACACGACACCAGATGGTGTATCTGACATTTTCCTTAATGGTACTGATGATACCATGTACAAGGATGTAACGGCTGATATTGATAGAAATACTACGGGTGCTAAAAACCGTGCTGCTGATAGTATTTCTTTCTCAGACGTTGACGTCACAGAAGTCGTTCAGACTGGTGAGAAGACCTTCAAGGTAACCTTCACAGCAGTTTATGATTTCTATTATGGTTATGATTCGAAATTCAAGTCATCAGGAGATATCAAAGATAAAATCTCTTGGTCATGTAATGTGGAATACGTTGGAGATGATGATAGCGATTCTAGCAGTAGCAGTTCTGACTACAGCAACTATCGTATCAACGGCAAGGCTGGTGAATCGCAAAATGTGAGCCGTGAAAATACTGTGAAATAACAGTTACTTTCTCAGTTGGTTAACATTGAACAGATTACAAATAGGAGGCTAGACCTCCACACTAAAAATGAGAGCCTGGTAATTGCCAGGTTCTTTTGTTTGTCTGTTTTTACCTCTTAGGGGCTAAACTGTGCCACTTACCTAAAAGACCTTGTTTTGTGTAAAGCACTTGTTATAATGGAAGCATCAAAAGGACAGGAAAGGAGTATTATGAAAGTTAGAATCGAATTAGACCCATCCATGGATGAGCCTGAAATCTTGATTCGAGCTCCTCGGTTAACACAGGAATTATCACAGCTCCAAGAGTCTATTCTAAAGCAAAAGTTAGTTCCTTTAGCCTTTTATAAGGATCGCAGCGAATATTTTCTGGATTTGGCAGATATTCTCTTTTTTGAAACAGACGGGGAGAAAATTTATGGTCATACTAAGGATGAGGCCTATGAGGTGAAGCAAAAGCTTTACGAATTGGAAGAATTGCTTCCAATTGCCTTTTGTCGGATTTCCAAATCGACGATTGTTAATGCTAAGCAGATTTATTCTTTGGAAAAGTCTTTTTCAGGGACCAGCACGGTGAATTTCTATCAGACCCACAAGCAGGTCCATGTATCAAGACGCTACTATCAAGTTTTAAAAGAACGACTAAACGAAATGAGGTAAGATAATGAGAAAGAAATTAATTGGGGTCCTCTTGATCCTTTTGGCAGCTTTGGTAATTGTACAGGACTACTTTATAAAATGGGAAATTAGTATTTGGATGTTGGCCTGGGTGGTCTTATTAGCTATTTTATCCCTTTCTAGTCTTTTGAAGCGACATTTTGGTCTTGGTTTCGCCTATGGTATTGTGGCTCTTTTCTCACTCAATGGACAGTTCCATTTTCTTCCAGTATCTAATTCGGTCCTTATTTTTTCTTCCATTCTTGCGGTTATTGGCTTGAACATTCTCTTCCATTCTTCTAGTAAAACAAAGAATCGTTTTGGATTGGGTGAAACTGGTTCAGACGCTAATAATGGTGGAAATGATATTGATGTCACTTTTTCAGCAGTGACCAAATATCTCAATGACAAGCAATTTACGCATGGGAGTGCAGATGTTAGTTTAGGACAGGCTTCCGTCTATTTTGATAATTGCCGTATTGAGGGGCCATCTGCCCAGTTTGATGTGGACGTTTCTCTTGGAAGTCTTAGTCTCTATGTGCCTAGTGATTGGCGAGTACATGTGAATGTGGATAATTCTCTCTCAGCTGTACAGCATGAGGAAAATCCTAGCAACTTGACTAGCAAGGACTTCTACATCAAAGGGGATGTTTCCTTGGGGAATTTAGAAATCATTTATGTTGGTGAGAGTTCGATTGATTAAGTTAGGAGAGAAGTTGCTATAAACATGACAATTTAGGAGGGCAATAGCTCTGGGATCTCTAAGTTCATCAAGTCTTTCAAATCAACTAATACTCAAGGGAGTGGGACAAGGAACAATTTTTAAAAAGTTGTTCGGTCCTACTCCCTTTTTTCCTATTTTATAGTCTCTTTTTTTGTGATAATATAGTATAGTGAAAAAACTAGACTGGAATAACTTTACTCTTT
>OGFZ01000334.1_pt1 | contig 31025 bp, 26 predicted proteins | sample 1571081 | NCBI WGS metagenome assembly OGFZ01 (sample SAMEA2582039, study PRJEB24529) | metagenome | biome: Human gut stool | place: China | collected 2011
GTCGAACCGGCACGACATTGCTGTCATTGGTGTTTGAGACCAACGCGTCTACCGATTCCGCCATCCGGGCATTTCCGCGAGCGTTACGCGGCGAATCGGGTGGACAAAGATAGGTGATTTTCGTAACTTTTCAAAAAATACGGCTATTTTTCGAAAAAGGCCCTGATTTTTTTCGCCTTTGCCGCCCCGACCAGCGCCGAAAGCTCTTCGATGTTGGCCGCACGGACCTTTTCCACCGTGCGGAAATGGCGCAGCAGGGTCTGGACCGTCTTGTCCCCGACCCCCTCGATCTGCTCCAGTTCGCTGTGGATAAACGCCTTGCTGCGTTTCTGCCGGTGGAAGGAAACGGCGAAACGGTGCACCTCCTCCTGAATGTGCGCCAAAAAGTGGAACAGGGGCGAAGTGGGACGGATGCCGACCAGCACGGGCGGAAAGCCGCAGAGCAGTTCGGCGGTGCGGTGCCGGTCGTCCTTGGCCAGTCCGGCAATGGGGATGTCCAGCCCGAGCCGCTCCAGCACCTCGTGAATGACTCCCATCTGCCCCTTTCCGCCGTCGGCGATAATGAGGTCGGGCATTTCGGCCCCTTCGGCCATCAGCCGCGTATAACGCCGGAAGACGACTTCCCGCATCGAGGCGTAGTCGTCGGCCCCCGTCACGGTCTTGATGTTGAAATGGCGGTACTCCTTGCGGGAGGGTTTTCCATCCCGGAACACCACGCACGAAGCCACCGGATGAGCGCCCTGCAGGTTGGAGTTGTCGAAGCATTCGATGTGCCGCGGCTGTCTGTCGAGGCGCAGCTCCTTTTGAACGGCATTCATCAGCCGCTCGGTATACCGTTCGGGATTCTTGATTTCGAGGTTTTTCAACTGCTCGGCGCGGTAGATGCGGGCGCTCTTCCGCGAGAATTCCAGCAGTTCGAGTTTCTCCCCGCGCTTCGGGACCGTGAAAGTCACGCCTTCGAACAGCAGCGTCGTCGAGGGCAGCAGCGGCACGATCACCTCGCGGGAGAGTTCGCCCCCGGCGATGTTTTCGACGATGTGCTGGATGGCCAGCGTCAGCATGTCGCGCTCGTCGGCCCCGACGCCCGTCGAGAGTTTCACGGTCTGCACGCCCACGACCGAACCGTGGCGGATGCGCACGAAGTTGCACCAGGCCACGTCGTCGTCGGGCAGCAGCGAGAAAACGTCGACGTCGACGATCTTCGCGCTGACGATCACCGACCGTCCGGCATAGTTGTCCAGGGCGTCGAGCCGCTGTTTGTACCGCTGCGCCAGCTCGAATTTCAGCTCCCCGGCCGCACGCGCCATCTCCCCTTCGAGGTATTGGCGCACGGGACGCAGGTCGCCTTTCAGCACCGAAACGACCATGCCGACCAGCTGCGCATACTCCTCCTCGGACTGCCGCCCGACGCACGGGGCCTTGCAGTTGCCCAGGTGGTATTGCAGGCAGACCGTATATTTATCTTTGGCGATCAACTCCGGGGCGAGGTTGAGTTTGCAGGTCCGCAGGGGGATCACCTCGCGGATGAAGTCGAGCACGCTGCGTTGCATCATCACCGATCCGTAGGGGCCGAAATACTGCGACCCGTCGCGCGTCAGGATGCGCGTCGACTGCACGCGGGGAAAGTGCTCGCGCCGCACGACGATCCACGGATAGGTCTTGTCGTCCTTGAGCAGGATGTTGTAACGCGGCTGAAGGCTCTTGATCAGCGAGTTTTCCAGCAGCAGGGCGTCGGTCTCGCTCCCCACGACGATATGGCGGATCTCGACGATCTGCTTCACCAGCACACGCACCTTCGCGCTGTGCTCCTTCGACTGCACGAAGTACGAAGACACCCGCTTGCGCAGGCTCTTGGCCTTACCCACATAGATGATCGTCCCCGAGCGGTCCACGAACTGGTAGACGCCCGGCGACAGCGGCAGCAGGGCCACCTGCTCCTTGAGATCCGGTTTTTCCGTTTCAGCCATACGCCCTGCAAATTTAGCAAATATATTGCAAATCGGAAAGTCTATAAAAAGGTCGCATTTTTTGTTTAATTCGTCCGAAAATCATATCTTTGCACATCGCTATTTCACTACACGCCAAGCCTATAAGAAAACTTATCCTCCTGCTCCTGTCCGGCATGCTCTCCACCGCATGCGTGGACAAAGATTACGATCTGGGAAACATCGACACCGACAACATCGCCATCGGCGACGAAGGGTCGCAGTTCCGCATCCCGCTGGTCAAGGTGCTCGTCTCGAAGGACGAGATCAAAAACAACGGCGGCAACATCGAAGAGATCTTCCGCGAAGCCGACATCTGGTTTCCCTCCCAGCTGCCCGACGGCAAATTCGTCGACCTCGTCAAATTGCAGGACAAAGACGATCAGACGTATGTAAATACGCTGCTCCGAACGCTGCGCGAGGAGATGCAGGCCAGCGACGCCAAACTCGCATCGGTCGTCGATCTGGTTTGGGACAAATACGCCGCGGAATTTCTGTTGCTTCTCAACCTGACGGCTCCCGACGAGCAAACCTTCAAGACAGCATTCAAAACCGCCTACCGCAACGACGCATCGCTGCGCGAACGGCTCGCGGACGAAGTCAGCGCATTGGCCCGCACCTACCTGACCGGCTCGCTCGGAATAGACCAGCTCGAATACGAAGTCGGCCATATCGACATCAGCAGCGACATAGTGGACATGCTCGCCGACAACCTCGACCCCGAGGGCACGCCCAACGCCAGGAACACGCTGTTCCTCTACGGCCAGATCACCAGCGGACTGCCCCTTTCGCTGCTCCTCGATCCGAGTTTTTCGCCCACGGAGATCACGTTCCAGGTCGGAGTCGGCGCAGACAAGGCATCGAACGACATTCCCCAAACGCAGCTTTTCGCCGAAGACCTGCGGCAGATCGTCGAGGGCATCACGATCCGGATTCCCGTGACGCTCACGGAATACTATCCCGGCAAAGGATTCAGCGACGACCGGTACCAGATCGTCATCAGCCTGAGCCTGCTCAAGAACGGAGGACTGAAACTCGACATCTAAACCGCACTCCATCATGAAAAAAATATACACCCTCATCGCGGCGGCGCTTCTGGCGACCGGCGCCGCAGCCCAGAACCCCACGGCCTATTTCATGGAGGGTTCGACCTTCCGCAGCCAGTTCAACCCGGCTTTCGCGCCGCTGCGCGGCTACGTCAACATCCCGGCCATCGGCGGCGTGAACATCAACGTGGGCGGCAACATCGCCGTGGCCAACATCCTCTTCTCCCGCGACGGCAAGCTGGTGACGCTGCTCGACAGCTCCGTGTCGGCCGCCGACGCACTCTCGGGCCTCAAGCAGAACAACCTGCTGGGCATGGACTTCCGCATGAACGTCATCGGATTCGGCGCCTTTACCAAAAACCACAAGAATTTCTGGTCGTTCGACCTCAACGTGCGGGTCAACGAAGACGCCAACCTGCCCTACTCGCTCTTCGAATTCATCAAACTCGGCAAGGAGGGCCAGATCCGCAACTTCGGCACCTCGACGGACTCCTACCTCGAGGCGGCTTTCAGCTACTCGTTCCCGCTGATGGACGACCGCCTCTACATCGGCATCCGCGGTAAGTTCCTCGCCGGACTCGCCCGTGCGCTGGTCACCTACGACCGCTTCGACATCTCGCTCCGCGAAGACCGCTGGGCCGTTCTCACCCAGGGCACGCTGGACCTCACGGCCGCCGGGGCCAAAGTCGAAACGGACCCCGACAGCGAGACCTTCGAGATCGGCGATCTCGACTTCAAACCCACCAAACCCGCAGGATACGGCTTTGCCCTCGATCTGGGCGCCACGTACGACATCCTGCCCAACCTGCAAGCGTCGCTGGCCGTGACCGACCTGGGATTCATCAGCTGGAGCAAGAAAAACTCCGTCATGGGCGTCTCGACGCAGGAGACGGAATTCACGGGCGCCACGGTTCCGGAAAACGCCTCGGAGCCGGTTCCGGATTTCGACCTCGAAATGCTGAAATTCAACCAGGTCGACGGGCGCAGCACGACCAAGATGCTCCACGCGTCGGTCAACGCCGGACTCGAATACGAAGTGTGGCGCCACAAAATCGGCATCGGCCTGCTCTACACGGCCCGCGTCTGGAAATACAAGACCATGCACAACATCACCGGATCGGTCAATTTCCACCCCGTGCGCTGGTTCACGGTGTCGGGAAGCTATTCGGTGATCGACAACCGCGGCGGAGCCGTCGGCCTGGCGCTGAACCTCTGCCCCAACTGGATCAATTTCTATCTGGCAACCGACGTGCTGACTTCGAAGCACACGCCGCAGTGGGTTCCCATCAAGCAGAGTTCGATGAACGTAACGCTCGGCCTGGGCATCCCCATCGGCAAGCGGAGCCACCGTATCGCGGCCTACGTCCGCGAAGGCGACAGACGCTGACCCCACCCCGCAAACAAGCAAATTCCCGGCTCGATGAGCCGGGAATTTGCTTTGCGAATGCGTCCCGCAGGCCGGACCGGGCACCCGGACAGGCGGCCGCAGCGCGAAAAAAAACGGATTTGCCACGCGAAAAAGGCCCGCCCCTTCGGAATTTTGGACGCACCCATATCACTTTCGGGCAAAGCGATTGCAAATCCGGAAACTTTCTCTATCTTTGCCCCGTAAGGAATCCGGAAATGTTTTCCGCCATCTCCTTCATCCTCGAATACATTGCGACGGCCCTAAAATCTGTGTGAAGTTGCGTCACTACTTTTGAATTCTTCAAAAACGGGCCGTCGCAATCTTTTCTTCGCTTTCAGCAAAAACCATACCGTTTTCACCGTCGGTTTCCAGCCGCTCCAGCGCCGCGCGCGTCGCCGCACGCCCCGCCTCGAGAATCTCCTCCGAACGGTAGAACTCGAACATGCCGTAGCTGTCGGCGGGCAGCCCGACCATGATGTCGGGTTTGTACAGACGGCACATCAGCTGCGTGATGCGCTGCTGCATGATCTGCGACGAAGCGATCAGCACCTTGTAATAATTCAGCGACGCATTGGCCCGGCGGACGGAATCGGCCCCGAACCGGGCGCTGACGTCCACGGCGACCAGCAGGTCGCCCTCCTCGCGCCGCACGCGGTTCAGCGGCAGCGGGTTGACCGTGCCGCCGTCGACCAGCACCCGGCCGTCGCGGTGCACGGGCCTGAAAACCGAAGGAATCGAGATCGAAGCCCTGATGGCGTCGTACAATCCCCCGCTGTCGAGCACCACTTCGTCGCCCGTCAGCAGGTCGGCCGCCACGGCGGCGAAAGGCACGGGCATCCGCTCGATCTGCACGTCGGGGACCAACTCCTTCATCGCCTCCATCACCCGGTCTCCCTTGACCAGCCCTTCGGTGCTCAACGCGAAATCGACCAGGCTGAAAACCTTGTATTTATCGAGTGCGCGCATCCACTCCTTGAACGGTTCGAGGTACCCCGAGGCATACACGCCCCCGACCAGCGCACCCATCGAGGTCCCCGCCACGGCGCTGATCTCGAATCCCTGCCTCTCCAACTCTTCGATGGCCCCGATATGGGCCACGCCCCGTGCGCCGCCGCCTGCCAGCACCAGCGCCACTCTTCTCTTTTTCATATATTCCCTCCATTAATGCGGACCCGGACCTTGTTCCACGCATGGGTCCCGAAAAGACAACTTGCACGCATCGTGCCGCACATCTCGCGCAAACGCGACATCGGCGCGACGAACCCCAGCTCCGAGGCGTCGACCCACGGACGCACCGAAGGGTCGAACAACGCCAGGAAGACGCTGCGTCCGCCCCGGCGGTTCTCCCGCACGGCCTGCGTCACGACGGCGCTGCATCCCGACCCGAAGGGCGCGCACACGGCATCGTCGGCATTGTTGTCGTAAACGGCCCACGACACCAGTCCCGACAATATGTCGGGCGTGGCGAAAAACAGCGCCCCGTCGGCCGTACCGAAAGCCTCCGCGGCCTGCGGCGTATCAATGCGCGCAAAATTGAGCCACGCACCGGAGGCCTCCGGCACGCCGAGCCGCCCGATGAACTCCAGCACCATTTCGGGCGTCTGCTTGTAGTGCTCCTTCTGCGACACGAAGGCCGGCACGAAGGGCGGCATCGGTGCAAAGCCGGTGTAGAACTTCCCGCCCCCGCAGCCGATATTGGCGGCATTGAGGCTCACCGCCGACCCCTCGCGGGCTTCGGCCAGCGCCTTGAAAAAACATCCTTCGACTTTGGGCACGGCACGCACCGGCCCGTCCGAATACCAGAACAGCAACGGCAGTCCCGCGGCGGGTCTGAACGCCTCGCCATAGGCGGAGGCAAACTCTTTCGCATCCATCATTCAATCCGTTATTATGTAATCCATCGCCACGTCGTGCGGCTCCGCAGGCAGCTCCCCGACCAGTTGGTGGGCAAAGCACACGCCGACTTTCACGGCGTGCACGTCCGGCCGGGAGAGGTATTTGTCGTAGTAACCCCGGCCGCGGCCGCAACGGGCGCCCGCGGCGGTGAACGCCGTGCCGGGAACGATCACGAGGTCGATCTCCGACGGGTCGCACGTCTGCGCCTCGGGTCCCGGCTCGGCGATGCCGAAAGCCCCCGGACGCAGCGTCTGCGGGTCGTATTCGCAGAATCGCATCACATCCCCTTCGACGCGCGGAACCACGATGCGTTTCACGGCGCTCCACCGCGCCAGCGTCTCCGCCGTGTCCGGCTCGTCGGGAAGCGAGCAGAAAACACCCACCGTCCGGGCCGCGCCGAAAGCCTCCAGCCGCCCGGCCCGGCCGAATATCCGGCGCGAGGCTTCGGCGCGCTCCGCAGCGTCCATTCCGAGGTTCCGCCGGCGCATCGCGGCGCGCAGTTCTTTTTTGGTCATAAAACCCTCCTTTCAGGCATAAAATTCCCGTCCGTTTCTATTGTTATTCCGCAAACAATGGCTATCTTTGCGTGCGTAAAATAAAAGCACCGGAACACAAATCATTAACAAATATAACAAATTAAAATCATTATGAGCTGTTTTCTATCTAATTCCTCGCTTGGCAAGAAGTTAGTAATGAGCGTGACGGGCATGTTCCTCGTGCTCTTCATCCTCTTCCACATGTCGATGAACATCACGGCGATCATCTCGCCCGAAGCGTACAACATGATTTGCGAACTGCTGGGCGCAAACTGGTACGCGCTGGCCGGAACGGCCGTTCTGGCGCTGGGCGTCTTCGTCCACTTCCTCTACGCCGTCATCCTCACGCTGAACAACTACAAGGCACGCGGTTCGCAGCGTTACGCCGTGACGGTGCAGGAGCCGGGCGTGGCATGGGCTTCGAAAAACATGCTCGTACTGGGCTTCATCATCCTGGGCGGACTCCTGATCCACCTGTTCAACTTCTGGTCGAAGATGCAGCTCGTGGAGATTCTGGGCGGGCACGAGAACTCGCTGGGACTCGACCCCGCGGACGGAGCTTCGCTGATCGCCTACACCTTCTCGCAGTGGTACTACGTGGTGATCTACCTCGTATGGTTCGCCGCCCTGTGGTTCCACCTCACGCACGGCGTATGGTCGATGTTCCAGACCGTGGGCTGGGCCAACGACACGTGGTATCCCCGCCTGAAGTGCATCGCCAACATCGTGGCCACGATCATATTCCTCGGATTCGCCGCCGTGGTGCTCGTCTACTTCTTCTGCCCCTGCATCGCAGGCGCATGCTAATCACCCCCTTTGTAGAATAATAAACACACAAACGATATGGCTTTAAAATTAGATGCTAAAATTCCTGCCGGTGCTCTGGCCGAAAAGTGGAGCAACCATAAGACAGCTATCAAGGTCGTAAGCCCCGCCAACAAGCGCAAGCTCGACATCATCATCGTCGGTACGGGTCTGGGAGGCGCCTCCGCAGCCGCTTCGCTCGGCGAACTGGGCTACAACGTCAAGGTATTCTGCATTCAGGATTCGCCCCGCCGCGCCCACTCGATCGCGGCCCAGGGCGGTATCAACGCAGCGAAGAACTACCAGAACGACAACGACTCGGTATACCGCCTGTTCTACGACACGATCAAGGGCGGCGACTACCGCGCCCGCGAGGCCAACGTCTACCGTCTGGCCGAGGTCTCGAACCTGATCATCGACCAGTGCGTGGGCCAGGGCGTCCCCTTCGCCCGCGAGTACGGCGGCCTGCTGGCCAACCGTTCGTTCGGCGGCGCGCAGGTATCGCGTACGTTCTACGCCCGCGGCCAGACGGGCCAGCAGCTTCTGCTGGGCGCCTACGCGGCCCTCAACAAGGAGATTGCGGCCGGTTCGGTGAAGAGCTACCCGCGCCACGAGATGCTGGACATCGTCATCGAGGACGGCGAGGCAAAGGGCATCATCGCCCGCAACCTCGTGACGGGCGAGATCGAGCGCCACGGCGCCCACGCCGTCGTGATCGCCACGGGCGGCTACGGCAACGTCTTCTTCCTGTCGACCAACGCCATGGCGTCGAACGGCTCGGCCGCATTCCAGTGCTACCGCAAGGGCGCCGGCTTCGCCAACCCCTGCTTCACGCAGATCCACCCCACCTGCATCCCCGTTCACGGCGACCAGCAGTCGAAGCTGACGCTGATGTCCGAGTCGCTGCGTAACGACGGCCGTATCTGGGTTCCCAAGAAACTCGAGGACGTGAAGGCCATCCGCGCCGGCAAGCTCAAACCCTCGCAGATCGCCGAGGAGGACCGCGACTACTATCTGGAACGCCGCTACCCGGCCTTCGGCAACCTCGTGCCGCGCGACGTGGCTTCGCGCGCCGCCAAGGAGCGTTGCGACGCAGGCTACGGCGTGAACGAGACCGGTCTGGCCGTATACCTCGACTTCAAGACCGCCATCGAGCGTCTGGGCAAGGACATTATCAAGCAGCGTTACGGCAACCTCTTCGACATGTACGAGGAGATCACCGACGTCAGCCCCTACGAGCAGCCGATGCAGATTTTCCCCGCCGTGCACTACACGATGGGCGGCATCTGGGTCGACTACAACCTGATGACCACCATCCCGGGTCTCTACGCCATCGGCGAGGCCAACTTCTCGGACCACGGCGCCAACCGCCTCGGCGCATCGGCCCTGATGCAGGGTCTTGCCGACGGTTACTTCGTGCTGCCCTACACCATCGGCGACTACCTCTCGCACAAGATCCAGGCCCCGAAGGTGAAGACCGACACCAAGGCCTTCGACGAGGCCGAGAAGGGCGTCAAGGAGAAGATCGCGAAACTTCTCGCGATCAACGGCAAGCAGTCGGTGGACGACATCCACAAGAAGCTGGGCCACATCATGTGGGAGAACGTCGGCATGGCCCGTACGAAAGAGTCCCTCGAAAAGGCCATCACCGAGATTCAGGCCCTGCGCAAGGAGTTCTGGAAGGACGTGAAGGTCGTAGGCAAGGAGAACGACTTCAACGTCGAACTTGAAAAGGCGCTGCGTCTGGCCGACTTCCTGGAGCTGGGCGAGCTGATGGCCCGCGACGCCCTCAACCGCGAGGAGTCGTGCGGCGGCCACTTCCGCACGGAACACCAGACCGAGGAGGGCGAAGCCAAGCGCGACGACGAGAACTTCGTATACGCCGCCGTATGGGAGTACAAGGGCATGGACCAGGCTCCGGAACTCACCAAGGAGCCGCTGAACTTCGAGTTCGTGCACCCCGCACAGCGCAACTACAAAGATTAAGGCCATTTGACGTTGAACTTTAATATCGAATCGAAACCATGAATTTTACATTAAAGATATGGCGTCAAAAGGACGCTAAATCCAAAGGCGCTTTCGAGAGCTACAAGGTGGAGAACATTTCGGCCGACACCTCGTTCCTCGAAATGCTCGACATCCTGAACAACAATCTCATCCACGAGGGCAAGGAGCCGGTGGCCTTCGACCACGACTGCCGCGAGGGTATCTGCGGCATGTGCTCGCTGCACATCGACGGACAGGCCCAGCCAGGGCGCCACGACCTGCCAGATCTACATGCGCAAGTTCAAGGACGGCGCGACGATCACCATCGAGCCGTGGCGCTCGGCAGCGTTCCCCGTCATCAAGGACCTCGTGGTGAACCGTTCGGCTTACGACCAGATTCTGCAGGCCGGAGGCTTCATCTCGGTGCGCACGAACTCGGTGCCCGACGCCAACGCCATTCCGATCTCGCAGGCCGACGCCGAGGAGTCGATGGACGCCGCCGCCTGCATCGGCTGCGGAGCCTGCGCCGCGACGTGCAAGAACGGTTCGGCCATGCTCTTCGTCGCCGCCCGCGTGTCGTCGCTCGCCAAACTGCCCCAGGGCCGTGTCGAGGGTGCGCGCCGCGCCAAGGCGATGGTCGCCAAGATGGACGAACTGGGCTTCGGCAACTGCACCAACACGGGAGCCTGCCAGGCCGAGTGCCCCAAGCAGATTTCCATTGCGCATATCGCCCGTCTGAACCGCGAGTTCCTCTCGGCGAAGCTCGAGGACTAACGACTGTCGCAGCAGCGATAACGACCAGGGCCGGAGCGTTGCTCCGGCCCTTTTTATGCCGGGCGATATGCGCGTCGCGCATCCAGACAGACAATCCCTCCCGGCCTCCCTTTGAAAGGGGGGGGGGAGAAGAGACCCCGCCGAACCGCGAGTTCCCCTCCGGCGCATACCCCCCCCGAACCCCAAATTGCCGCCGTTCTAAATATAGGTATGAAAAATAATTTCAAAAAATGAGGTACTCTGTATTACATAATACTAAAATTCGTATTATATTTGCATTGTAATAATAGTAAAACCCGCAAAACATCAAACCGCGACAATACTTTTACGACCATGAAAGAGACTGTAAACGTAAACATCGGCTCCGTGGCATTCATCCTCGACGAGGACGCCTACCGGGTACTGGGCAGCTATTTCGACGACATCCGGCGGCGCCTGCCGGAGGGTGACGCCGAAACGATGGGCGACATCGAGGCCCGTGTGGCGGAGATATTCCGCGAGCGGGTCGCCTCGCCCATGCGGGTCATTACGCTCGACGTCGTCCGTGCGACGATGGCCCAGATGGGCAGTCCGGCCGATTTCGGCGAACCCCGCGGCGCGGAGCGGTCCGAGTCCGCCGAGGGAGGGACCGGAACCGAATCCGCCGAACAGCCGCCCCTGCGCAAACTCTACCGCTCGCGCACCGAGCGTTCGATCGCCGGCATCTGCGGGGGTCTCGCCGCGTACTTCGACTCCGACCCGACGCTGATCCGGCTGCTGATGCTCCTGCTGATCCTTTTCGGCGGACTTTCGATCTGGGCCTACATCATCCTCTGGATCGTCATTCCCGAGGAGCCGGCCCGAAAATTCAATATCAACAGCAAAAACCGATAAAATCATGGCAACGAACGAAAACAGACGGTTATTCCGTTCCCAAGACAGCATTATCGCAGGCGTCTGTGCCGGCCTGGCCGAATTCTTCGGACTCGATACATCACTGGTACGCATCGCAACCCTGCTCCTGATCTTCTTCGGAGGTCTCTCGCTCTGGGTTTACATCATCCTCTGGCTGATCGTTCCCAAAGCCCCCAAAAGGTTAAACGCATAGCACCATGGCTGAAGACAACGTAAAGGCGCAAATGCGCAAAGGAATTCTGGAGTACTGCATCCTCGCCATTCTCTCCCGCGAGGACTCGTATGCTCCGAAGATCATCGCCGAACTCAAGCAGGCCGAGATGATCGTAGTCGAGGGTACGCTCTACCCGATCCTCACCCGGCAGAAAAATGCCGGACTGCTGACCTACCGCTGGGAGGAATCCCCGCAGGGTCCGCCCCGCAAGTACTACACGCTCACGGACAAAGGCCGCGAATACCTCGCAACGCTCGACGAAGCCTGGGATGAACTCGTCGGACAGATCCAACTCATCCGCCACGGAAAAAACAATTAACCCCCAAAAAACAAAACCATGAAAAAACTCCTGCTGATAGCCGTCCTGATCGCAGCGTGCCTCTCCGCAACCGCTTATGTCGCCTGCGTCGCAGCGCCCCTGCTGGGCAAAAACATCAAGGGCAGCGGCAAGATCGTCACCAAAACCGTTCCGGCACCCGATTTCGACGGCATCGAAGCCTCGCGCGCCGTGAAAGTCGTCATCTCGGACAAGGTGTCGGACATCCGCATCGAAGCCGACGACAACCTGATCGACCTGGTGGTGGTCCGGGCCGTCAAGGGCAAACTCGAAGCCACCCTCGATCAAAAGGTGAACAACATCCAGAACGGCAACGTCACGATCACCGTCCCGGCCAACGGGAAAATCCGCTCGCTCGACGCTTCGAGCGCCTCGAAGATCATCGGCGAGACGACGCTCAAAGCCGGCAAATTCAGCATCGAGGCTTCGAGCGCCGCCAAGATCAAAGCCGCGGTGGAAGCCGTCTCCTGCACCATCGAAACATCGAGCGCCTCGAAGGTCGAGGCCTCGATCGAGGCCGAAAGCTGTTCGCTCGACGCATCGAGCGCATCGAAAATCATCCTCGAAGGTTCCGCCGGGACGTTCAGGGCCGACATGAGTTCGGCATCGAAACTCAACGCCGAAAAATTCTCGGCCGTCAACGCCTCGATCGACACATCGAGCGCCGCCAGCGCTTCGATCGATTGCAGCGGAAAACTCACCGCCAGCGCATCGAGCGGCTCGTCGGTCCGCTACTCGGGCGACTGCCAGACTTCGCTGGAAAAGTCGAGCGGCGGCAGCATCCGCAAACTCTGAATTCCGAAACGACGCGACAACCATGAAAGAGGTTAAAAAATGCAGCATCTCGGGCGTGGCATTCACGATGGACGCCGACGCTTACGAGGCCCTCGAAACCTACCTCGAGAGCCTCAAGACAACCTATAAGGACACGGCCGACGGCGCGGAGATCGTCGCCGACATCGAAGCCCGCATCGCGGAACTGATCCTCTCGGCGCAGGATAACACCCGCATCGTGGAGAAACCGCTGATCCTGAACATCATCCGGCAGATGGGCTCGGCCGAGGACATCTCCCGGGAGAGCGTCGACCGCGACCTGCACTGCGACACGCCGCGCATCCCCCGCCGGCTCTACCGCGACACGGAAAACGCCAAGCTGGGCGGCGTCTGCGCCGGAATCGGCAAATATTTCGACATCGACCCAGTGTGGGTGCGCCTCGGGCTGTTTCTGCCCCTGCTGTTCACCTGCTTCGGGTGGATTCCCTTCCTGCACTGGTTCAGCCCGATGTTCGGCAACCTGTTCGGCATCTTCCTGATCTGCTATTTCATCATGTGGTTCGCCGTTCCGGCGGCCCGTTCGGCGCGGCAGAAACTCGAAATGAACGGCGAGAAGATCACCGCACAATCCATCGGCGAGGTCACCGCGGCCACCGCCACGGCCTGCGCCGAACCCGACGCCAAGGCCAAACCGATCGTCGCCGAAGTCGTATCGGTCTTCGGCAAGGTGGTGCTGATCCTGCTGAAAATCATCGCCGGGTTCATCGTCTTCGGACTCATCATGGCGGCCTGCGCCCTGATCATCGGCATGTTCGCCCTGATCGTCGGCGGAGAGGGTTTCTTCACGCCCGCCGTCTTCGGCAACACGGTGTCGATCTGGATCGCGAGCCTGGGCATCCTGGCCACGCTCATCCCCATCATCCTGCTGATCTACGTGCTGATGTGCCTGATCGCCTCGCGCAAACCCGGCGGCAAGACCGTGCTGGCCATCTTCCTGCTGTGGCTGGCCTCGATCATCGCCGTATCGTGCGTGGCCATCCGCGAGAACGTGGGCGACAAGTTCCGGACGAAACGCAGGGTCCTCGAACAGGTGTTCCAGAGCGAAATCGTCATCGACGGCGACACCACCACCCTCGAACGCCTGCTGGAAGATTACGACGACGAAAGCGTGATCGAGGAGGGCCGCAAGACGCTCCACATCTCCGTGCCCTCGAAATCCATCGACATCACCGTCGACAAGAAGCAGGGCGAACTGCGGGTCAACGCCGACGGCCGGAAGGTCTCGGTCAAAGCCTCCGAGACCGACGACGAAGCCTCGGTGACGATCCGCCGGGAAACCGACGCCGCCGACAGCGCAAAAACGGCCCGCGGCAGCGCCGCCCGGTCCCGGTAAGCGAAGCCGGAAATCATTCGCGTTAAAATAAAAAGTTCCCGGAAATACGGGCGGCATCCTTTTTGGGCCGCCCGTATTTTTGAAATTTTTGAAATATTTTCGTACCTTTGAACGGTTTTGTTTTTAACAAATGAGAGTATGGCCGGAATCAAGAGCATAGGCATTCTGACATCGGGCGGCGACGCGCCGGGCATGAATGCGGCAATCCGCGCGGTGACGCGCAGCGCAATCTACAACGGATTTACCGTAAAAGGAATCATGCGCGGATTCAAAGGTTTGGTATTCAACGAGATCGTTGAATTCAAATCGCAGAGCGTGAGCAACATCATCCAGCTGGGCGGCACGATTCTGAAAACCGCCCGCAGCGAGGAGTTCAAGACCGTGGAAGGCCGCAAGGCGGCTTACGACAACATGGTGGCCGCGGGCATCGACGCTCTGGTGGTGATCGGCGGCGACGGATCGCTGACCGGCGCGGGACTTTTCGCCGAGGAATACAACGTGCCGATCGTGGGGCTTCCCGGAACGATCGACAACGACCTCGGAGGCACGGACTCGACGATCGGCTACGACACGGCGCTGAATACGATCATGGAGTCGGTCGACAAACTGCGCGACACGGCGTCAAGCCACGAACGCCTCTTTTTCGTCGAGGTGATGGGCCACACGGCGGGTTACCTGGCGCTCAACAGCGCCATCGCGACGGGTTCCGAGGCGGCGATCATCCCGGAGATGGAGACCGAGGTCGACCAGCTGGCGGAACTGATCAACCACGGGTTCCGCAAGAGCAAGAACTCGGCGATCGTGATCGTCGCGGAGAATCCCAAGACGGGCGGCGCCACGGCGCTGGCCGAACGTGTGAAGAAGGAGTTCCCGCAGTACGACGCGCGAGTGACGATTCTGGGCCATATCCAGCGCGGCGGCTCGCCGACGGCCGTGGACCGCATCCTCGCCTCGCGCATGGGCGAAGCGGCCATCGAGGCGATCCTCGACGGACAGCGCAACGTGATGATCGGCACGATGAACGGCAAGATCGTCTACGTGCCCTTCGCCAAGGCCATCAAACACGACAAAGGCATCGACCGCGGAGCGCTGGAACTGGTGAAAATCCTGTCGATTTAGACAGCTCCGCCTGCCCGCCGCGAACGGCCGCAATGCAAACGAATTCAACAAAAACCCGAACATAAGCGAATGAAACGCGTAATTGGCATCGGCAACGCCCTGACCGACATGCTGGTCAACCTGAAAACCGACTCCGTGCTGGGGAGGTTCAAATTAGCCAAAGGCTCGATGAGCCTCGTGGACACCCGGCTCCAGACCGAAATTTCGAAATCGGTGGCCGGACTCCCCTATTCCCTCTCGCTCGGAGGATCGGCCGGCAACACCATCCGCGCCATGGCGCAGCTGGGTTGCAGCGTCGGGTTCATCGGCAAGGTGGGCCCCGACACCACGGGCGACTTCTTCGTGCAAGCGCTGGACAACCTCGGCATCGAGCCGATCATTTTCCGGGGCAGGGAGCGTTCGGGCAAATGCGTGTCGCTGATCTCCGCCGACGGCGAGCGCACGATGGTCACCCACCTCGGCGCGGCGCTCGAACTCTCGGCCGGAGAGATCGAGCCGTCGATTTTCGAGGGGTACGACTGCCTCTACGTCGAAGGTTATCTGGTGCAGAACCACGACCTGATCCTCAAGGCCGCCCGTACGGCCAAGAAGTGCGGCCTGAAGGTCGCCATCGACCTGGCCAGCTTCAACATCGTGGCCGAGAACCTCGAATTCCTGCGCGGGCTGGTGAGCGAGCACGTCGACATCGTTTTCGCCAACGAGGACGAGGCCAAGACCTTCACCTGCGAGGCCGAGCCGCTGAACGCCCTCCAGGCCATTTCGCAGATGTGCGAACTGGCCGTCGTGAAGATCGGCACGAAAGGCGCGCTGATCAAACAGGGCGAGGAGGTCGTACACGTGGGCATCATGGCCGCGGCCAAGCGCGTGGACACCACGGGAGCGGGCGATTTCTACGCCGCCGGATTCCTGGCGGGGCTTTGCGACGGACTTTCGCTGCGCCAGTGCGGCACGATCGGCGCCATCACCGCCGGCAAGGTGATCGAAGTCGTCGGCACGACCTTCGGCGAGGAGGCCTGGGCCGACATCCACCGGCTGGTGAACAAGGTCAAAAACGAAAAGTACCTGTTTTAGAACGCATTACGATAGTATGTGTACGCGCACCACCTGGGAAGTATTGAATAGCATTCAATAAGTTACCGCGAGTAATAGCAGTAGCCGCGAAGATAACATCATCTGTACGAACTAAATCATCCAATGTAAGTACTTGATTTACATCGGTAATACCCATTTCATGACAACGACGAATTTCTTCTTCTGTTTCTGGTTTCAAGCGGGCTTGCATATCGCCACCTACGCATTTCAAAGCAGCTGCAGCCAATACGCCTTCTGGTGCACCACCAGTACCAACAACCATGTGTACCCCAGAACCTTCAATACAACATTCCATAGCTGGGTTAACATCACCATCAGAAATTAACATAATACGTGCACCAAGATCACGGGCTTCTTTCATCAAACCATGATGACGTTCACGATCAAGCATAACAAGTGTAATTTCATCGACATTGCGATTCATTTTTGCCGCTACATTTTTGATATTTTCAGTTAAAGATTTAGTAATATCGATAGCACCTGCACCACGAGGACCAACGCAAAGTTTTTCCATGTACATATCTGGTGCATGTAACAAGCCACCTTTTTCAGCAATAGCCATAACTGCAATCGCACCATTTTGGCCTTTTGCAATCAAGTTTGTGCCTTCAATTGGGTCAACTGCGATATCTACTTCTGGACCACCAGCACCTACATGTTCACCAATGTAAAGCATAGGCGCTTCATCAATTTCGCCTTCGCCGATAACTACTGTACCAGAAATACGAACAGAGTCAAATGCTTGACGCATTGCATCTACAGCAAGACCATCCGCTGCATCCTTTTGACCGCGGCCAAGTAACCGACCACTGCGTAAAGCAGCCGCTTCAACGACACGAGCAAATTCCAAAGATAATGTACGATCCATAATAGGCCTCCTTATAAGTCCTGTGTGTATTGTAATATGACTCTTACATTGAGCCGAATACTTAACTTATTGATTAGCTTGTTTCCAATCTGCCATAAATTTTTCAAGCCCTGCATCCGTCAACGGATGTTTCATAGCTTGCATAAGTACTTTGAATGGCACTGTTGCAATATGAGCACCGGCTTTAGCACATTGTATGATATGCAATGGCGTTCTCACACTAGCTGCAATAATTTCAGTTTCAATGCCATGAATAGCAAATATGTCTGCAATATCTTGAATTAATGTAAGGCCATCCATGCTGATATCATCAATGCGACCCACAAATGGACTCACATAGGTAGCACCTGCACGGGCTGCCAATAAAGCTTGGTTAGCAGAGAAGATTAATGTTACATTTGTTTTAATGCCTTCTTTGCTCAACACGGCAACAGCTTTAAGACCTTCTGGAGTCATAGGCACTTTAATAACTACATTGGAGCCTAATTTTACAAGCTCATGAGCTTCAGCAATCATGCCTTCTGCATCAGAAGCAATAACCTCTGCACTTACAGGACCTTCTACAAGATTTGCAATTTCAGAAATAACTTGTTTTAAATCGCGTTTAGCTTTCACGATAAGGGATGGGTTAGTAGTAACACCATCGATAAAACCAAAAGCATACGCCTCTTTAATCTCATCAAATTCTGCGGTATCAATAAAGAACTTCATCAAATGCCCCCTCTTATTTTGCTGCCTTGATTACTTCTACGCCACCCATGTAAGGAACAAGTACCTTCGGAATTACAACAGAACCATCAGCTTGTTGGTAATTTTCCAAGATAGCTGCTACTGTACGGCCCACAGCAAGACCAGAGCCATTTAATGTATGAAGGAATTCTGGTTTACCTTTAGGTCCACGACGGAATTTAATATTTGCACGACGAGCTTGGAAATCAGTCATATTGGAGCAAGAGGAGATTTCTCTGTACTTGCCTTGAGCTGGCATCCATACCTCTACGTCATATGTTTTAGCAGAACCAAAGCCAATATCACCTGTGCAAAGTGTAATGACACGGAATGGTAATTCCAATAAACGCAATACTTCTTCCGCATTATCAGTTAACTTTTCTAATTCTGCGTAAGAATCTTCAGGTTTAGCTAATTTAACCATTTCAACTTTGTTGAATTGATGTTGACGGATAAGACCACGTGTATCACGACCTGCAGAACCAGCTTCAGCACGGAAGCACGCTGTAAATGCAGTATAGTATTTTGGCAATTCCTCTTCGCTCAAGATTTCACCGCTATGATAATTAGTTAATGTAACCTCTGCTGTAGGGATCAAGAAGTATTCAGTATCCTCTACATGGTACATATCTTCAGCAAACTTAGGCAATTGACCAGTACCTGTCAAAGTTTCACGAGTTACCATATATGGAGTCATCATTTCAGTGTAGCCTTGTTTATCTACATGAAGATCAACCATGAAGTTAATAAGAGCACGTTCTAAACGAGCACCTAAACCTTTATATACAGTGAAACGAGCACCACTCATTTTACCAGCGCGATTGAAATCAAGGATATCAAGATTTTCACCTAAATCCCAATGAGCTTGTACATCAAAGTCAAATTGACGTGGTTCGCCCCATTTACGTTGTTCCACATTTTCATCTTCATCAGCACCAATAGGAACAGATGCATCACACATATTTGGCAACATCAAAGCCGCATCACGTAATTTAGCTTCTACATCGCGAATACGATTATCAAGCTCTGCAATATCATCGCCTACTTTTTTCATTTCTGCGATTTTATCATCCGCATTTTCTTTATTGCGTTTTAATTGGCTAATTTCTTCAGTTACAGAATTACGAAGAGCTTTTAACTCCTCTACTTTACCAATCAACTGACGACGTTCATCATAAGCGGATACAAAGGTTTCTAAATCGCCTTTCGTGTGACGATTATCTAAGTTTTGTTGCACTAAATCAATATTTTCACGGACAAATTTCAAGTCTAACATACTATAAACCTCATCTTCCAACTATGCTACGAACAATATATTCAATACGTTTAAGTATACCATATATTGGTGTATTTATCATTAAATTATAAGCTATCTACTAGATTTCTAATTAATTTTTATACTATTCATCATCATCTTCTTCTAGTAAATAATCTTTAGCCATCCATTTTCGGGTACCTGTGAAAGAAATGGTTACCCATTTTTCCGTTGGGTTCCCTCCGATTTCTTGGTCAATTTCATTGCGAATTGCATCGATTTCAGCAATCGTTTGATATGGGAAGTTCTTGCGAACTAAAATATCAATTTCAATAATTCGAGTATTCCCATATACTTGTACACTAGAAACGTAATCTTTGAAATTGTACTTTTCCATAAATCGATCCATAATTTCTTGCACTTCATTATGTAATGAAGTTGGTGCCCATCCCAATACTTGTTTTACGGATGGGATAATAATGCGGAACGCGGATGGTATCATCTGTACGGCCAATACAATGAGAACAATCGGGTCAATATAAGCGGCCCAATCAGCATATTCAGTTCCTTCTAACATAATAGCCACTACAAAGCTAATCAAGATAGCTGCTTCAAGTAAGGCGTCAACATACCAACTCACATTATCAAATTTAATTAAGTTGGACTGTAAGCTCTTATTAATCCGTCGTACATACAAGTAATAGATTGTATCAGCTACGGTAAAGAAGATGGCATAATAAATGGCTGGTCCAAAATCTACATGACGGCCGCCCGATATAAGATCTGTAATGCCACTAGATAGAGCGTAAATTACAATTAGTAATATAAAGAAGCCTTCTACGGCGAGTACCAAAGGTTCAAACTGCCAATAGCCAAATTGAAAGCGCTTACTCGTTTCACGGGCTATTAACTTGGCTGTCATGAGCATCATGATCTTAATTACAACATCGACAAAAGAAAATACACCATCTAATAAGACCGCGCTAGATCCTGTAACAATCCCCATTATAGTGCCACTTACTGCTACAAGGGCCATTAGCCCTACGGATTGCATAAGTAACTTCTGTTCTATAGAGCGCCTTGCCCCTAATATATCCATCAAGTACCCCACTTTCTTAATTTATATATCTTTTTATTATACACCACGGGCATTGAAGCGCAACATGAGGTCAAAATAAAACAGGTAGCTTGCATGATATACAAACTACCTGCTATGGATACTATGTAAATTCTTTTTTTCCAACTTTAATACAGGTTAACTATTAATCTTGAAAACCTTGCGGATTAGGTAATACGTGGCCCGCTACATAGCGCTCAACGATATGTCGATCATCACCAACATATAACCAACGCTCTAACCGCTCCTCTAAGGTGCGTTCATTCGGGTCAAATAGTGATGTATCATCAATGATAAGGGCATCTAGGTCACAACCTTTTTCAAAGCTACCAACCTTACCAAAGAACTTGCCTCCACCCTTCGTAGCCATGTAGAAAGCTTCACTTAATGTGAGAGGCGCATAATTTGAATCTACTTCCACCCATTTCATTTTAGATAATCCAATGGCTTCTGTAAGAACCTTTGCCATTGATACAATATGACCACCAGATATATCAGAGCCTAAACCAATTGGTATATTCCGTTTCATTAGCTTGCGAATTGGTGCAATGCCACTTGATAGGTTTACATTTGAAAATGGACAATGAGATACCATAGTTTGTGTTTCTGCCATACGATCCATTTCTACGTCACTTAAATGAATGCAATGAGCCATTACCGTTGGCGTCCGCCCCATCAATTTATGTTCATAATACACATCTGTATAATTTGGTGACTCAGGATGTAATGCTGCTACCCAATCAATTTCACCGTGATTTTCAGATAAATGGGATTGAACTGGGACCTTGTACTCTTCTGATAATGTACCAAGGCCATCCATTAACTCACTCGTGCAAGATGGTACAAAACGAGGGGTAATAATAGGTTTTACCAATGGACCAAATTGAGCCGATGCCTCTAACCAGTCTTTCGTATCCGCTAAAGATTGACTTGTTTCTTCAATCAAGAAATTTGGGCTATTGCGGTCCATATTGACCTTGCCTACATAGGCAGATAATCCAGCTTTTTGTAAAAGTTCCATCAACACTAATGTGCTCTCTTTATGGATAGTGCCAAACAGTATACTTCTAGTAGTCCCATTGCGCCATAAGTCTTGGACAAAGGCGCCATATACTAGCCGTGCATAATCTAGATCACTAAACTTTGCCTCTTCAGGAAATGTATAGGTTTCTAACCAAGGTAAGAGTTCTTTATCCATCCCAAGGCCACGATTACAATACTGTGGAGCATGTGCATGTGTATCTACAAATCCTGGAATAATGAGATTATCACCATAATCAGTAACCTCACAATCTGCATAGGCTGGTGGAATACTTTCACCACAATATACAACTACACCATCTACGGCAATAATATAGCCATGTTGAATGGATATAAATTCTGAAGGACGCGGTGTATATAAGATATTCCCTTTTAAAATAACTGTCGAATTCATATAACCTCCTCGCGTAATTAGAGCCCTAAAATGCTAAGCTCATATAACACGCTAGTTTTTTCTTTAATAGACTATGCTATATGATTCATAGTATATGCTATTTAAATAGCAAAGTGAATGATGAACGCCACAGTCATGATGTACATAATAGGATGAATTTCACGACGACGGCCAGTTGTCAGTTTAATCAATGTATAAGAAATTTTAGTAAATTCCTACAGTCCTTGTATAAAATCGTATAAATTTACATTTCATATTCTTTTTTCAATACATAACCATACGCTTGTTTATAGCCATTCGATTGTTCAGTAATGTATACACCTTGTATTTCTGGAGCAAAGCCAGGCAGTTGATTAATGCCTTCCTCTAAAGCCAAGAAATAGTCACAAGCAGTCTTAGACCAACGTTCTCCAGGTTGCACGCACAATACACCAGGTGGGTACGGTAGAGCGCCCTCAAGAGCAATACGACCTTCTGCTTCGCGTAGCGGCACTAATTCTCCCTTGTTACGTTGAAACTCAAAGTTTGCCTCTTGTGGATTCATGACATAGTCTGGGAAGTATTCACGAGAAAATAGCCGTTGTTGTAAGAGGCTTACATTTTTAGACTTATAAAAATCATGCATTTCTTGACATAGCTGACGAATACTATAGCCTTTGTATGTATCTATATGACTATAGTAAATAGACGGCAACACTTCTTCCATCGATGCATCTCGGTCTATGAGGTCTTCAAAGCGAACGAGTTCCTCCACGAGCTCATCCATCTTATGCTTAGATTCTGCAGGTGTCATAAGGAATAAGATCGTATTTAAATCACATTTTTCAGGAATGATTCGATTTTCCCGTAAATAATTAGCAAGAATATTAGCAGGAATACCAAACGCTTCATATTCTCCGGTCTCTACATTAATTCCTGGTGTAATCAATTGGAACTTACAAGGATCGATAAAATACTGCCCCTTACCATAGCCCTTAAATGAATGCCATTTCGCTTCTGGTTCAAAGGCAAAATAATTTACATCTCCCGCCATGACCTGTGTATTTCCGTCTTCCCATTTTTTGCCATGCACTATCGGTGGCACTAACGGGCGAAGATATTTGCATTGCTTCAATACGACTTTACGAGCATCAATAGCAACTTCAACACACTCACGCCACAGTTTTTGTCCCAACTCACCTTCATGGATTTTAGCATTTACATCGAGAGAGGCAAATAAGGGGTAAAATGGCGATGTAGACGCGTGCATCATAAAGGAGTTGTTAAAACGTTTATGATCTACATAACGGTCTTGCCCCTTTATATGACTATCCTTCTTATGAATTTGAGAGGTTTGAGAAAAACCAGCTTGTTGCTTATGTACTGACTGGGTTACTAAAATCCCAGGATCATTGGGCCCTAACTCTAATAATAGGGGACTACAATCTTTCATCATAGGAATAAATTGTTCATATCCTACCCAAGCAGAGTCAAAGAAAATATAATCACAAAGATGACCAATTTTTTCTAATACTTGGCGTGCATTATAAATCGTACCATCATAGGTGCCTAATTGAATGACTGCTAGCCGAATAGGACGTTTAGCTCGAGCCTTTTCAGGGGATTTTTCTGCAATCAAAGTTCGAATATAACTTTCATCAAAACAATGATCTAAAATGCCGCCAATGGACCCAAATGGATTGCGTGCTGTCTCAAGATATATAGGGGTAGCACCAGACATAACAAGACCACCATGGCAGATGGATTTATGATTATTACGATCATATAAGATAATATCGCCCGGTGTTAAAAGAGCATTAAGTACTACCTTATTCGCTGAAGATGTACCATTTAACACAAAATAGGTCTTATCAGCATTATAGACTTTAGCTGCATGCGCTTGCGCATCATAAGCATAGCCTTCGTGAATTAAAAGATCCCCTAATTTTACATCTGCATTACAAAGGTCTGCTCTAAATATATTCTCCCCAAAAAAATTGTAGAAGGCGCGACCTGTAGGATGTTTATAGAAGAACTGACCACCTTGATGGCCTGGACAATCGAACTGTGAATTTCGTTCTCCCACATAATCGGATAAAGCACTGAAAAATGGTGGTAAAATAGAGGATTCATAATTTACAACTAATTTTTCAATCTCTAATTTGCAGTCGTCCAAACTTGTAGATGAAAACTCTATAATGGATGCTATGCGCTCCTTATATAAAGATAAATCGCTAGTTTCATCAAATCTTAGGACAATAACAGGTATACCAAAGGTATGAATTTGATTATTATTGATAAGCTCTAAATCACAATCACCGATGACAACGGCACCTACATCTATAAAATCCGTATTACAAACAGGAACACATATACGGCCCTCTATAGAACTAATTTTGGATTGTACGGAATCAGATAAGGCAACCTTTAAATGTTTCACAGCCGCCTCCTTTCGTAACTATGTATCACACTCGATATATAATCAACACATATGAAATAAAACATAGTATAAAAACATATAACGAATAAAAAGACTCCCTACTCAAAGAATAGGGAGCCTTTTAGTTTTAGATTATTCAGCTGCTTCTTCTTCAGCTTCAATATGCTTAGGAGCTTCTGGTTTCATCAATGGGAACAACAATACATCGCGGATGGATGCAGAGTCTGTTAAGAACATAACAAGACGGTCGATACCAACACCTAAACCAGCTGTTGGAGGTAAACCGTATTCAAGAGCTGTAACGAAGTCTTCATCCATACGGTGAGCTTCATCATCACCAGCTTCACGTTCTTTCAATTGATCCAAGAAACGTTGTTTTTGGTCGATTGGGTCATTTAACTCGGAGAAGCCATTTGCCAATTCACGGCCATAGATAAATGCTTCAAAACGTTCTGTAGCCAATGGATTTTCACGACTTGCTTTGGCAAGTGGAGAAATTTCTTTTGGATGACCATATACGATAGTTGGTTGAATCAAGTTTTCTTCTACATAATCTTCGAAGCAAAGATTTAAGATTTTACCAATACCATCATTTTCTGTGTATTCTACATTTAAGCGATCTGCAATAGCACGAGCTTCTTCTACAGTTGTGACTGCATCAAAGTCTTCGCCAGTGTATTTTTTTACACCTTCAGCCATTGTGATACGATTCCAAGGTGGAGTCAAATTGATTTCTGTACCTTGGTATGTGATTTCTTGTGTGCCGAGAACTTCTTGAGCACAGTAGGATACAAGGTTTTCTGTTAAGCGAATTGCATCCTCTACATCGCCATAAGCTTGGTAGGATTCAATAGTAGTGAATTCTGGGTTATGACGGTTATCGATACCTTCGTTACGGAAGCAACGGTTCATTTCGAATACGCGGTCCATACCACCAACGATCAAGCGTTTGAGGTACAATTCTGGTGCAATACGCATATAAATATCGATATCAAGCGCATTGTGGTGAGTGATGAATGGACGAGCCGCAGCACCACCAGGGATAGCATGCATCATTGGTGTTTCTACTTCCATAAAGCCATCACGCATCATGTATTCACGAATTTTAGCAACGATTTGGGAGCGTTTTACAAATGTATCACGCACTTCAGGATTTACAATTAGATCAACATAACGTTGACGGTAACGAAGTTCTGTATCCTTTAAACCATGCCATTTTTCTGGTAATGGACGTAAAGATTTGGATAACAAAGTTAATTTGTTAACTTTAATTGTAACTTCCCCTGTATGAGTTTTAAATACGTGACCTTCAACACCGATAATATCACCGATATCAAGCATTTTTACGTATTTATAAGCATCTTCACCCAATACATCTTTACGGAAATATACTTGAATATCGCCGGATTTATCACGCATATTCGCAAATGCTGTTTTACCATGGGAACGGATTGTCATCAAACGGCCTGCAATAACTACAGGTTGACCGTCATATTTCAAGAAGAAGTCATCTTTAATGTCTTTTGCATTATCTTTTACAACAAAACGTTGACCAAATGGATAGATACCATCCGCTTCGTATTCAGCCAATTTGTCGCGGCGAATTTGCATTTGCTCATTCAGCTCTTCTTGTACATTTTTAATTTCTTCACTCATGTTATCGCCTCTTCGTCAGTAAATGTAAATTATTGGATTGCTAACACTTTGAATGTAACAGGACCATCTGGTGTGGAAACTTCTACTTCATCACCTTTACGTTTGCCCAAAATAGCTTTACCTACAGGAGATTCGTTAGAGATACGATTGTTAAATGGATCCGCTTCAGAGGAACCAACGATAACATATTCTAATTCATCATTGTACATTGTATCTAATACAGTTACTTTGCTACCTACGGATACAACATCACCTTTTACGGATTCGTCGATGATTTTCGCAGTGTTAATTTTATTTTCAAGCTCTACAATATGACCTTCGATGAAAGCTTGTTCATTTTTTGCATCATCATATTCAGAGTTTTCACTGATATCGCCATATTCAATAGCAGTCTTAATACGTTCAGACACTTCAATACGACGTACAGATTTATAATACGTTAATTCTTCTTCTAATTTCTTTAAACCTTCGGCGGTAAGTAATGTTTCTTTTACGTCTGCCATGGGTACCCCACTCTTTCTACATATAAATAAAATAAGAAAAAAGTGCCATAGTAAGATGACACCTTATCTTTTATTTCTAAATTATCTCAACCATTATATAAAAATACTGTACATTTGTCAATCTAACTACATTTCAGACAGTATTTTACGATATGATTCTAGCTCATTGTGAAAGCTTGTTACGGTATGAATTGTATTCACACGATTGCGCCAATATGCAGATTCAGGGAGTCCCTTCATATACCAGCCTGCATGAGTTCGTATTTCCTTAACAGCCATACTCTCCCCCTTATATTGACACAATAGATCAAAATGCTTTAACAACATATCGAGACGTTCAATATCAGTTGGCGTCGGTAACACTTCACCGGTCTCTAAATAATGGTGAATGCGACCGAAGATCCAAGGATTACCCTGTGCACCACGGCCTACCATTACAGCATCACACCCCGTTTCATCGAGCATGCGCTTCGCGTCCTCTGGCTCCACGATATCCCCATTGCCAATTACAGGCACGGATACTGCCTCTTTTACAGCCTTAATATAGGACCAGTCCGCATGACCACTGTACATTTGTTCCTTTGTACGGCCATGTACAGCAATAGCTGCGACCCCCGTGGATTCGATGCGCTTTGCAAAGTCTACTACATTGATAGATTCACTATCCCAACCAATGCGCATTTTCACCGTTACAGGTACATCGACAGCCTTAACTGCCGCTTCTGCTACGCGTGCTGCCAAATCAGGATTCTTCATAAGTGCAGAGCCATCCCCTGATGAAACAACTTTTTTAACAGGACAACCCATATTGATATCTACAATATCTGCACCCGCATCAGCTACAACCTTTGCACCGATGGCAATCGCCTCTGGATTAGAACCGAAGATTTGCATAGAAACAGGACGTTCTACATCTTCAAGGCGCAACAATTCATGAGTGCGCTCATTTTTATATTTAATGCCCATAGCACTTACCATTTCGGTACATACCAAGGCAGCGCCATGCTCTTTAGCAAGTAAACGATAGGCAATATCGCTAACCCCTGCCATTGGCGCTAATATGGCTTGACCATCAATTTTGACGGATCCTATTTGCCATTGTTTATTGTTCATATAATTCTATATCCCCTAACAAAAAGGGTACAGCATAAGCTGTACCCGAATGTACACTACTTCGTTACATATACGTAACTATATTATAGTAGCATTATTTATTTCTTTCGTAAATAAGGCGTAAGCCTTCTAATGTAAGCATAGGCTCTACATGGTCAATGCAGTCTGTAGCGCTGCTGATAAGCTGTGCTAAACCGCCTGTAGCCACAACGGTTACTTGTCCGCCCATTTCAGCTTTCATACGAGATACTAGACCTTCTACTTGGCCTACGTAACCATAAAACATACCAGATTGCATAGAAGATACGGTGTTGCGACAAATCACTTGACCAGGATCTCTCACATCGATACGTGGCAATTTAGCAGCCCGTTGGAATAAAGCCTCCGCAGAAATTGTAACACCTGGAGTAATTACACCGCCCATATAATCGCCATTACCTTGAACTGCACAATAGGTTGTAGCCGTACCAAAGTCGATAATGATTAAATCACCTTTATATTGTTCATGTGCAGCCACAGCATTTACGATACGGTCAGCCCCTACTTCACGAGGATTATCATACTTAATAGCGATACCAGTCTTAGTACCAGGTCCAACAATGAGAGGATTTACATTAAAATAACGTAAACATACGCGTTCTAATGTAGGCATCAACGGTGGCACAACTGAAGAAATGATAATATCTTTAATATCTTTCACATCAACCTTGCGATCGTGGAAGAATAAATTCATCATCAACATGCCATATTCATCTGTGGTCCGAACGCGATCCGTGGAAATACGCCAGTGACCTACAAGATCTGTCTTGTCGTATACACCGAGAACAATATTGGTGTTCCCCACATCAATTACTAATAACATGAATGCCTCCTATTTGCGCGGACGAATTGACACGTCCCCTGCCACAATACGTTTAACTGTCCCATCAGGGATTCTTACTAATAAGTTACCATCTTCATCAATATCTGTAGCTACCCCTTCATAGGTATTTCCTGGTGCTCTCACTTCAATTTCTTCGCCAAGGGTTACCGATAATTGGCGCCATTCATTTAAGGTTTCCTCAAAGCCACTATCGAGGACTTCATAATATTGATGTTCTAAGGATTCCAAAATAATTTTAAAAGCTTCTGTCCGTTCAATATCAATGCCTTCCATTGTTAAGGACGTAGCAATTAACTTCAATTCTTCTGGAAGTTCTTCTTGTTTAGTCTTAACATTGACACCTATGCCCATAACAATATAGGAAATTTCCTCCATAGAGCCGGACATTTCAGTCAAAATACCAACTAATTTACGACCATTTACAAGGATATCATTTGGCCATTTAATACCCGCATCTGTAAGGCCCATTTTATGAAATGCCTTTGTTAATGCCACGGCTGCCATCAATGTACACTTCGGTGCTTCTACTGGTGCAAAGTCAGGGCGTAAAATGAGACTAAACCATAGACCTTTTCCGAATGGAGAATACCATCCACGAGACAAACGACCGCGTCCAGCAGCCTGTTCCTCTGTAACAACAACAGTGCCTTCTTCTGCACCTTGTTGTGCTAAGCGACGAGCTTCTAGGTTTGTAGATTCGGTAGTGTCCATATAGACATACCGTTTGCCAAATACATCTGTTTTTAAGATTTGCTTCATTGCTAATGGACTCAACAAATCAGGTTCCTCCAATAATCGATACCCCCTCTTGGTATAAGATTCTATTTTGTAGCCTTTTTGACGTAATGCTTTGATATGCTTCCAAATAGCTGTGCGCGAAACATGACACGCTTCTGACATATCTTGTCCCGATACGAAACTACCTTGGTTTTGTCTCAAGAATTCTAATACTTCATCACGCATAGTTTAGAGCCCCTTTCTTTGTCAACCTAGGTTTACAATTCGATTGTACAAGTGTACCCTATAAAATGCAAGGATTATTTAAAATAATTAATGGTATAATACATGTAGTATTAAGTTATACCTTATGTAAAAGATAACAATAGTATAGTCTATCATTATCTGGGGAGATATATGCAACAATTTACATTAGAAGAAAAAAATGAAGTTCTAGAGAACCCATTTATCCATATTCACAGAAAACTTGATGTTCTATTAAACATAGGCAAGTTACTTATGGAATGTGGTGCTGATACAAATCGGATCATTGAAGAGATGTTAAAAGCTGCCACATTTATGGGTATTCCTCATAATTACTTAAACATTCATATTTCATATACCACCATCATGGTAAATCTATTACACAAAGAACGGTCCATAACGGTGTTCAGAAAAACACCAGTTCATGTTCCCAATATGGCCATGATCAATGCCGTATCTAAACTCACATGGCGCGCCTTCGAACGACATTACTCGCTCACAACCTATGAGCAGCTCATTTCAAAATTAGATTCTACTATTCCTGTATATCCTGATTGGATAAAGGGTATTGCATGTGCACTAGGTTCTGCAGGGCTCGCCTTTCTATATAGTGGTGATATGATAGCTTTTATAGTAACAATTATTTGTTCTCTAATCGGCTATTTCACACGTACTCTATCCGTGCGTTTAGGCTGTAATGAGTATGTAGGTATTGCATTAGGTGGATTTGCCGCTATGGTTTCTGCCTACGGTTTCTATTCACATATTGAACAGGATTCATTAGTTTATGTTCTTGTATGCTGTACCTTATTTATGATTCCAGGGGTACCTCTTATTAATGCCGTCATTGATACAATAAACAATCATATCTTATCGGGTATTACACGAGCCATTAGAACAATTCTCATCGTAGGTAGTATGACCTTAGGTATGGCCATGGCCTTATACTTTAATCCAATGCCTGCATTTAGTTTTGTAGACATTAAACCTCATGTACTATCCATTGAACAGATTATAGGTTCTTTTATGGCCGCTGCGTCATTCGCTGTTTTATTTAATGCTCCTGTACGCCTCTTGCTCTCAATCGGTATTGGCGGTGTATTATGTGTCTTTATTCGCAATTTACTAGCTGTTGAATTGGGATTCTCTATTGCTGGGGCCACCTTTGTAGGGGCCGCCGTGATGAGCATTATTTATGTAAAAGTTTCTACCTGGCTTAAAACATCTAGTACGATCATTATCGTTCCGTCTGCTATCGCATTAATGCCAGGGATTCTATATTATCGTTTTCTATTCGATATTCTTCACATCAATGCACTCAATGAATCCGGCCTTGTACATATGGTACAAAATGGTGTAACAGGTATTTTAACCATCGTTGGCATCGCTGTCGGTGTGGCTATACCGCATGTATTAGCACAGAAATACTTAAAATCACTTAAGGAACGTCGCATACAAGAATATTTAGCCACCCGTCACATCCATGATGGACAATAAAAAAGAGCTGGTCTCCAAGGAGATCAGCTCTTTTTATTTAGACAGTATCCATTATTTAATTTCATTAGAAGGTGTTTCACTAGGAGCTTCCACAGTAGAAGTGTGCTCATTAGCTTCAACAACCTCTGGTACTACAATCCCTGCTGCTTCTAACGTAGCTTTAGGTTCCTCTGTTTCAGGGGCCTTTGTTGTACCATATTTGTAAAGATTTGCCACTGCTTTTGCATCGATTGTTTCTTCTTCTAATAAAGCATTCGCCATATCATGTAAGAATTTCTCGTTATCGCTAAGAAGTTTTGTTACATCTTTAT
>OGFZ01000344.1_pt1 | contig 30342 bp, 22 predicted proteins | sample 1571081 | NCBI WGS metagenome assembly OGFZ01 (sample SAMEA2582039, study PRJEB24529) | metagenome | biome: Human gut stool | place: China | collected 2011
ACATTCTTGAGAATAAAGTGTAAACCAATATTGACAATATCAATCTTTATCTTCAATATAAATGTCATCTATATTTGCATATGATAAGCTTTCAACCTTTTCTTTTGTAATATGTTTTTCCATATTATGATAAAATCGATCATTTCGGCTTATAGAAAATGTATATTCTTTTCCGGTATCTGTTACAACTAATTTTCCAAATGCAAATCTGTATTCTTTATAAACTTTGATGTTCATTACAAAAATCCCCCTTGTCATTGGTTAATTTGATAGTTACATTTTACCACATGACAAAGGGTATTGGTAGGTTATTTTCGTTCTTTGATGACTGATTCTATGACATCTATGTACTTCTGTGGTAGGTTGGTTAAATGCCTTATAAAGTTCCTCATCGGTATATATGTGGTCAAACTTCCCTGTTGGAGGAGCTGGAACAAAACGAAAATTATCATCGGTAAGAATACCTGTTAATTTACTAATGTTAATTGCAACAAAAAATCTTGTAAATTTACAATTTAACCATGATACGAAAGATTCACACTCTGATTTATTATCTGAACAGAATGTACATTCGGATGCTCCAGACGGAGATGTTTCCCCTTTTGATGTATCAAGTATTCTACTTATACTTAAATATTGAGCCGTTCCATCGTTTGCAAGTGCATATCCACCATTTAATGCACCACCTCCAACACCTCCAACAACAGGACACTGGTTGTTCGTCCATACTTGGTATTTTCCGTGCGTTACAACAAATTTGAAAACAGTGTATTTTCCCATTTTATTTATGACTTCAGCACCAATATTACAAAGACTTTCTCTATTGGTTATACTACGTATACTTTCCGAGTTAAAATACTTCTGCAATCTACATTTATTTACAACAGTACATTTTTGATGTTTATCTCCCTTTTCGAAAAAGTGTTTCTGATATTACTTAACCCAAACTATCCTGTTATTTATACATTTTAAGAAGTTAATGCAATTTGAGCTATTGATTTGCTTGGATATAATAAAGATTAGTTTTGCTACTGGATTGAAATTGAGTTTAGGTTTAAAACATAATAAAAGCTATCCAATCTTTTTGACCGGGTAGCCTTTGTAAAATTTATTCTGCTGGAACTTCTGTGGCTGTGAGTGATATATACTCTGCAAAAATGGCATTTACCACGGTTTTCCTTTCGTCATCCAGTGATAAATAGTTCTGATTTACATTGTCGTTGAATGTACCACAATCGGAATGATATTTGTATGTTTCTTCGTTGATTGTAATTTCAATGTTGCTTAAACAATCAGTTGTACCTTCTGTATTCCATGCATCACCACATAATATATTAGATATAGTTCTGATATCCTCATTTTCAGTGATGTTCGCATTTTCTCCTGTGAAAACATTATGAATACTTACTACTGCAACTGGGTCTATCGTAAGTTCACTACTGGCCAGGACTTTTTCTGTTGCAAAAACCCACCATTTTTCATTCATATTAATCTCGATTATGCCTTCTTGTGAACCATATTGATATCCATAGCCTGTACCAAAGTTAGATTGATTGTCTTTTGTTGGCTTTTCACTTCCGTCTACTTCTGACGTAATCTCTCCATCCATAACACCACAACGGGCTTCTACTGTACTTTCATGACCTGTGTCAATATATAACTCGCCATTTACCATGACCATAGGAATTAAATCCCATTGTTCTGCTTCTTTGACAACTTTGATACCGTAAACCTCTGTTATCTGTGCTGGATAACTTTCTGCAATTTCTCCGTTATATGCTATTTCAATAATGTCACCAACATTTGGTTGTGGAGCAGTACCTATGTTTTTCATTGGTACTGTAATCAGATCTGCATTGTTTAATTCTTGACTACCCTCTACTGGTTCTACTAAAAAATAATTATCACGAATTTCAAGAATGGTTGCTTCAAAAATAGTGTTATTTTCTTCACCTATTCCACTTGGTCTGAGCCATTGACCTGTTTCTTCATCTTTCACTAAAATCAACTCGTAACCTCCCTCCGGTCTGTTAAAATAAATTTCTGTATCATCCGAAGTAAGCTCTAATTGGAAGCTATGCTCTGCTCCAATCGGACTGTTTATTCCACCAAATGTCGAAAAAAATGTAAGATAATGTGGTTTTACTCCACCGCCATTGTCTTTAAATCCTCTGATATATCCTGTAGATGTTGGAATTCCTACATCAAGCGTGATCTCCGTTCCATCCTCTGATACAGAGTAATCAACTAATACGACATCCATTCTTTTTTGAAAACCTGTGCCAATAAAGAATAGAGCTACTAATACAGCTAAAATTACAATTACTGCAATTATTCTTTTTTTCATAATCAAACACCTCCATTGATTTGGTGAAACTTCAAACAAATTCGTTTTTAAATTAACCTTAATGTAGATTTATACATCAAAAATGCTGAATTATATGTTTTTCATTCAGACACACAATTCCTAAAAGGGAGTCAGTTTTTAATGATTATTCAGCTTTAGGAAGTGGAAGTAATAATTCTTCAACTACTGCACCAGCACTGAACTCTACTTTGATTGCACCGCCAATGGTATCAAGAGCATATACTTTTGCCAATTCTGCTTCATCATTTGTTGTTACTCTAATAATGATATTGTTTGTGGTCTCATATACGCCAGACGTTACAACAAATGGGATTTCCTTATTTACCATTGCATTTGTTATCTTTTCCTGTAACTCTGTGAGATATGCCAATGTGTAAGTACCTTTTACGAAAGTAGTATTGCTTTCACTTCTGCCAAGTTCCTTACAAATAGCTGTTCTATTAGCTGGTGTATCTTCTGTAAGAACGATTACAAATTTTCCATTAGCATCTGTATAGGAACCACCAAAAAACTCTGAGGTATCTTTGGTTAAGTCACTGCTATTTACTTCTTCGTTATATTCTCCCTTATTGTCTGCAGGAACATCTTCTATAATAGTTTCTGAAGTATCTTCGATTTCTGTACTTTTACTTTCTTGAATGTTTACAGATTCTTCTTTGTTGTTCTGTAAATCCTCAACTTTATTATTGTTTTCGATTGGTAATGACTCAACTGTTGGTGTGTTGGTATCCTCTACTGGTGATAAGCGTGTTACCATAGGAATACATAAAACCAATAAGGCAAAGCATGCTGCGATTGTTCCCCACTTAACCCATGCAAAATTATTTTTTCTCTTGTTGTTCATATGAGCCTCCTTAATATATTGATTGTTAATGTCACCAAGAGTATCAAACAAATCTTCTTTTTTCATAATACATAACCCCTTTCCGATAAGTATTCTTTAAGTTTAGAACGTAATCGGTTTAATGTAACCGATACATTACTTTCAGTCATTTCATACCGCCTTGCAATTGATGAAACGCTGTCAGAATACCAATATCTACAGATGAATATGTTTCTCTTTTTTGGTGGCAAGGTTTCCAGAAAAGAATTGATTGTTGCGACAAGTTCTCGTCTGTCAATTTCTTGCTCTACATCATCTACGCCAGATACACACTCTGCAAGTTCGTCAAGAACGACTGCTATTTCTCCGTTTCCACGTTTCATCACATGATTATGTTTGTATTTGTTAAAAGCTAAATTTCTTGTGATTTTCCCAAGGAACGCAGATAGAATTGTTGGTATAGTTGGCGGTATAGAGTTCCATGTACTTAAATATGTATCATTGACGCATTCTTCTGCATCTTCATTATTACCTAGGATATTTTTTGCAATAGAAGTGCAGTATTTCCCATACTTCTTTGCAGTTGCAGATAATGCACGCTGGTCTCTATTTAAATACAACTGAATAATGTCCTTGTCGTTCATACTCAATCCTCCTTTCTGATTTTTTCCCTTACACCTATATAGGCAACTTCTGAACCATAATCTTACACTTTTTTCAAAAAATTTTTTTCTAAATTTATATACCAAATATATCAGATTGTCGAAAGAAAGGACATAGCAAAAATAAACCATGCTATGTCCTTTAGGAAAAATTTTATATTGATTTGGAGCAACAATAAACCGAACCGCTTTTGGAATTGCTAGGATGTAGATTTATACATCCAAAATATAGAATTATACACGCTTTTCATTCAGACACACAATTCCGAAAAGGGAGTTTTATGCCCGATAGTAAGCCCGGTATTCTTGAGCTGCTCTAACAAAGCCTTTTGTACCAGCATCTGATTCGCCATGATCAGATAATGCAATGTATCATCCATTTTCTTAGCTCCTTCATGCAAAAAGGTTATAATTCAAACAATTTGAATTATAACCTTTTCTGAAGATATGTCAGCCATAATGTTGCTATTTCCTTTTTGACTTTTCCTAAAATATGTGATAATGTGTGGTTAGTAACATCTAACTACTGATTTCATGTAAGGAGAATGTCCTATGACACCTGAAAAATATAAAGAACTTTCTATCAAAGAATTTACACAGGCAGCAAAAATCTATGACAGTGGCCACGCTGGAATCTATGAAATGTGCAAGGATGACTATCCGCCGATTCTGGAAGAACTGGAAAAGGAAACATTCCATGACGTACTCGACTGTGGCTGCGGAACCGGGCCAATGATTCAGCTGCTTCATGAAAAATATCCTGATAAGCACTATGTCGGTCTTGATCTTACGCCTGAAATGATTCATGTTGCACAGGCTAAAAAGTTATCCAATACAGAATTTCTTGTAGGAGACAGCGAAAATCTGCCATTTGAAGAGGGTTCCTTTGATGCGGTTATCTGTGCGAACAGCTTCCACCACTACCCTAATCCGCAGGCTTTCTTCAACAGTGCATACCGTGTTCTGCGTAAGGGTGGACGTCTGGTCTTGAGAGACTATACTTCCTCAAATTTCATGGTCTGGCTGATGAATCATCTGGAAATGCCTCTGGCAAACCTGTGCGGACATGGTGACGTGAAAATACATAAAACTGCAGAATTTGTTGCGATGGCAGAAAAAGCCGGTTTCACAGTGCTTACGATGGAGAAGCAGAAAGGTTTTCGCGCACACCTTGTTGCACGGAAGTAATCAGTTTATTTATTTTATACAACCTCATATGCTACATATTCATGATCGAATTCATACCCCAGCTTTTCTGCCAGATGAACTGAATTTATATTTTGTGCATCCCAGCTGGGGTATAATCCTTCTTCCAGGCAGTTTAATATGAGTGCAGAACATGCTATTGTTGCTAAATGCTTTCTTCTTTCAGACTCAATCGTATCAACTTCAATCTCTATGCCTTCAGGTATTATTGCACTACTGTAAAGTTCACAATCTCTGCGTCTGCATATTCATCCCAAAGTGCCTGATACTGATGATCTTCATCTGCACCATCAATCTCTTTACCATCCTCATATACCTGATTGCTGCTTCTGATAAATCCTGTATAATGTGCTGTTCCATTCTCGTCAAAGTCTTCGCTTATATAGGATTTTACCATCAGCGCATGAGTCTCCTGTGAAATACAGTCTGCTTCTATCATATGTCCGCCTGCCGTGTAAAGTAATCCGTCCTTTACGGCAATAGGATAAGCAGTACCCTCAGATGCGATCATGGAGCCACAGCTTACACCATTTTCATCCTCCAGATATACATATGCTGAAATAGAAACTGCATCATTTTTGCCATCCTGATTATCATATGTACCCTCTGTAACCAGTAATATGGGTTCCTCACTTCCCAATACATCCACATAGGTATATGCCTGACCTGCTTCGAGATAACCGATTACTTCCTCATAAGAGTCAAATTCATTTTTCTGTGCTTTCTCCTCGATAAAACCATTTGGCATAAATGCTTCACCTGTTATTTCTTCCGAAGTCTGTGTTTGCAAGGCTTCAGTACTTGCCTCTTCCGCAATCTGTGTCTGTGACTCTGCTGTATTGACTTCTTCCTTACCGCAGGCGGTTGCAAGTACAGCCATACTCATAAATAATAATGCTTTCATTCTCTTTGATTTCATAATTTCTCTCCCTTACTATAGTGATATCGTTACATCAGCCAGCTTTTCTTTTACATCAGGATTATGTGTTGCAATCAACAACGTTTTACCGGCTTTTTTCAAATCCTCAATGAATGCTGTCAGCATAGATTGACTTTTCTGGTCAAGTCCTGCAAAAGGCTCATCCAAAACGACAACTTCTGGGTTAAGGGACATAACAGCCGCAAGTGCAGTCTTCTTCTTCTGCCCTCCGCTCAAATGATAAGGCGCTTTATCTGCTAATGCCTCTAAGTCAAATATTCTCATGCAGTCTTGCGTTCTGCGTTTTACTTCCTCTTCTGCCATGCCCATCTGTCTGGGTCCAAAGGCAATCTCATCATATACTTTTGCATTAAAAAGCATGACATCAGGATTCTGAAATAAATATCCGATTCGTTTATGAAAAAGTTTTGCATTTCTGCTGTCTTTCAGATATTTTTCATTAATCTCAATGCCATCAAACAGGAACTTCCCCTTCTGAGGAAAAGACAATCCATTGATAATTCTGAAAAGTGTCGTCTTGCCAGAACCATTATCGCCCTCAATGACGATACACGTTCCCTTCTCTATTGCCAAATTGAAATGAGCCAGAACCGGTGGTTCAGCTTCATCATATCCAAATGTCACATCCGACAATTCTATTATTTTCATGCTAATAACCATGTCCTTCCGTAATCGGCAGGCTTGGGACTGCCGGCACAAAGCCGCATGTGAAAATTAATTTTTCACACTATAATCATCTGTAAATCCCCTGCACTGCATCGCCTCATACATTTGCTGGTTCATCTCAGTACCTCTTACAAATGTAACACCCATGACGCCTCCGATGGAGCTGTACTTTTTATTATTTTTTCCAACAGATCGAAGCTGCAGGGATGTCAACAGATCTGTAATCAGATTCCCCAGAAGTACAATATACTTTAATGTAATATCCAAAGTAAAGATGAAAATCCCGGGGATATGCAGCTTCCTGAGTGCTCCCGTAATATGATTCCACTGCGTCGTATGATTAAAAATGCTTAGTGTAGATATACTGAAAAATACCTTAATCACAATCAATAGTTCATTTCGTATACCACTCGGCTGTATGAACATTGCAGGAAGCAGAATAATAAGCGCCAGCACAGATGCTCCACATCCTGCTTTCATAATGTTTAAAATATCCCTCGCAGGCCATGTACACAAATATAATAACAGTATAGCTGCATATGCCATGATACACAACTTATTTTGTGTGATGGACAGAAACAGAATTCCACCTGCTGTTACAAGCAACTTGAAAAGGGCCGGCAGAGGCCGTCCCTTCTCATGTCCCTTCTGGACTTTTATACGTGACATAGCTTTTCCAATTGTCTGAATTGTCTTCACTGCAAATTTACTGCCGTCTTTTGGCGGATCATATTGGTCCACACGCTCCATCCAACTAGGAAGCATAATGATTTCGTCCTTTCATAGGAATTGAGATCAGCTTAAATATAATGATAAGAAGTGCCACGCCGATTAAAGCCGATAAGATATAGGCAGCGGCCTCATTCATTCCACTGACAGCATAATCAGGCATAAGCACGGATAATGACCAGCCTTCTGCCAGCCCTTTCGGTGTATATCCAAGCGCTGAACCATTGGTTACGATATCTGCGATTTCATCAGAACCCCATTCGCCCCATGCTGTACCCGTAGCCAATAGTCCAAGCGGTGTTGCTGCAATAAGCAGTGCAATCAGGGCAAACACCGGCATATGCTTCTTTGTTGTATTCGCATTCTCTCCACCTGTCAGAATACTTTCATAAGTAAGATCCGGTGAGGTCTTCTTCACAAAGGCAAATACTGCCACGGTGAATATGGCTTCAATGATTCCAGCCACAGCAAGATGAGGAATCATCATGGCAGGGACTGAGACAGTAAGATCATATGGACAGTAAAGGGCATTACCGGCTGCATCCTTAAATAACAATGGCTGAATACCGAATTCTACAGAGGCACAAAATGCAGCCGCATTAATTCCAATATAAGAGCCTATTGCCACGGCAATATAATGTACTCTGTCTTTTGCCAAATCTCCACCTGCCATTCTTACAATCAGACGATAAACTGCGTAGCCGACATAGGGCAAAACAAATGCCATATTAAAGCAATTTGCACCAAATGCCAGAATTCCACCATCGCCAAAGATGATTGCCTGCAATAACAGTGCTATAGATACTGCAATACATGCCGCATTGGGACCAAATAACAGCGCAATTAACGTTCCTCCCACTGCATGCCCTGTTGTACCTCCCACGAGTGGTACATTGAACATCATACCCAAAAAAGAAAAAGCTGCTCCCACTCCAAGAAGTGGAATCTTATCCTTTGGAAGTTCTTCATTTACTTTTTTCACAGCGTGTGCCCAGACAGGAACCATTGCCGCTCCCATCACACCGCAGGTTGCCGGTGATAAATAATTCTCTGGTATGTGCATTATAAATTTCCTCCATAATATAGTTTTTCTTCGTGTATCGTATTACTTAGCACAGGTCGTTTCTTCCTGTTTGCCGGTATAATCGAATTTACCGTCATTTTTCTCTTCCATGGCTTTGATGATATGGTAAGCAAATTCATTATAAGGTGTAGGGATACCAAGCTCCTTACCCATACGCATCAGTGCGCCTGAGAACATATCAATCTCTGTGTGACGACCTGCATCCAGATCCTGTAAAGTAGAGTATCTGGCTGTTGGTGGAACAGCACTGCCATGTCCAGAAGAAGCATCTGCCTTACTGATGTCGATTTCTTTCGCCGCTGCGACAGCTTCCAGCTCTCTTCTGAGTCCGTTGCTGATCTCTTTCATATGAACGCTGTCCTGATAACATCCAACACCCGCTCCGAGGATTGCCTGGGGAAGATTGTTACATACATTCAGGCGGAACTTGCTCCACATCTCTTCTCTGATATGTTCTGTTGCACGATAATGTAAGCCAGTACCTTCAAAAAGGGCTTCAATTGCCTGCACACGCTCACTCTGATATGGTACGGTAAGTTCTCCAAAAATAATACCTATCGTAGTATCCGGGTTAAAGCAGAAACCATCGCCTTCCTTATGAGAAGCTACTTTTATCAGGGAATAAATGATATGAGAACTGTCTATTACAGTAGAAATGATCTCTTCACTGTCTACACCATTCATAAGGCTCATTACAACTGTATTCTCTCCGGTAATCGTGCGGATACTGTCTAATGCACCCGGCAATGCACCATATTTCAAAGCTATAATCAGCAGATCTGCTCCCTGTGCTTCCTGTGGTGTCCACACTTCCGGGTGATATGTCACACCATTGATGATACAACCGTTCTTTAATCGGTTGGCTCTTTCACCCTCTGCAACAACACCCAGACTGATATCATCACGTTTAGAAAGCCCCCAAATGACATAGGAACCAACTGCTCCTGCCCCTAGTACTGCAATTTTCTTCATCTTCATAACATTTCTCCTCCGATATTTACGATAGTCATTCTTATCTATATGATACCTAACTGTTTTCAAAACATCAATGCTTTATTATGCATTTTACTATATGAAACACAATATAACACAAAACAGCGATACCGTATAGCTTCTGAGCTATACAATATCGCCGTTTTCTTCTAAATAGTACTATTCTTCTTTACGTTTCTTCAAGGTCAAAAATCCTGTCGCTGTCAATGCTGCTATGCAGGCAAGTACAATAATCCAGATAAAAAGTGTATGATCTTCTGTCGTTGTTGCCTGTACGGTATTGTCACTGGTTGTATCTGCAACAAGAGTCTCATCTACTTCTTCGACCGCTTCCATTGAAACCGTATCAAGGATGATAATATAGTCAGAAGCATGCGTGAAAGTAAGCTCTGCCTGACCAGTCTCATCTATCTCATCTGCACAGATAAATTCCAACGCATCTGTACTTACATTATAATAGAAGAGGTTTGCTACAAGTCCCTTATTCGCTTCTCCTACATTGAGTCGCATGACTGCTTCAAAGCCAAAGGCTCCATCATAGGCAAGTGTGAGATTCATGGAGAAACGCTCACCAGTCAGGGCATTGATCAGGTCTACAGGAATCGTATCTGATGCCTCCTCACCAAGTGCCACATGGAAATCAATATCACTGATGTTCTCTTTCTGAACACTCATGCCATTTACCTGCCAGATGATTCCATTATCAAGCTCGAATTGCATCGTAATATCTTTTCCTTTAATCATATCAAAGATATCACCGGGTACAACACTTGAACCATTCATATTTACTACGATTGTACCGCCTTCAGCGCATACCGCTGATTCTGCCCTGATCACATCACAGCCTTCCTTATCATCCTCACCCTGGATAAAAGGTCTTGCCTCTTCGCCTTCCTCTACCGTATCATTCTGTGCTGTCGGGACTTTGCGCTGAGGTTTCTTCACATTATCAGCCGGTTGTGTGGGCTGTACAGGATCAGGTATCGGAGCCGGTGTCAGTATTGGAGTCAGAGAAGGATCAGGTGTTGTCTTTGCAGGTTGCATCACATCCTTGTGTACATTATTCATGAAACCAGAACTTTCTGAGTCATTTCCAGAATCATTACTGTTGTTGGAACTACCAGCATCTGAGTCATTTTTAGCAGCAATCTTAGCTATCGGCTTAGTCGCTGTATAACCACAGGCGCTACACTCATATGTCATAACTCCTTCCTCTGTAGTAGTCGATTGTTTTGTGACTCTGCTGGTCAGTGCCGCATGATTCATAGAATCTTTTGCTGTTTCTGTACTTTCCATCAGCTTTTCATCACATATGAGACACCAGAGTTCTCCAGTGCTGCCAACAGCGATACAGGTTGCTTTTATCTCACCACGACGTTCCGTCTTAGCATGCTCACAGCTTGAACGGGTAATTGCCACATCAACTGTCAGATTTTCATAATTCACAGAATCTGATGCCGTATAAGTTGCTGTAACAGTTATTGTATTTCCCACTGTCAGAGTCGTATCCTGTCCCTCTGCCGGAGTCCATATCCAACCAGTAGGAAGCTTCACATCACTAACCTGTTCGCAGGAAAAGTCAACCTTTATCTTACTGCTTGGAATCTGCGGAGGATTCTGTGCTTTATTGACTGCTATGGTAAATGTTCCACTCACAGTCTCATAAGATGCTGTATCAGCCGGTGTAAAGACATATTCACAGGTCTTGCCATTATCATTCTGATGAGAAAGCTTCGTATCCGCTGTCACCCATGTGAAAGTACCGCTTATTGTCTCATTTCCGTATGCATCATCAGATCCACGATTGCCTCTGCCATCACCATAGATTGCACTTCCTGTCAACTTCTGGCTATACAGAGTATCGCCATGCGTATAATCGCTTATCTGCGGTTCAATCTGTATATAAGGTCTTGCCTTTTTCACAGTCAATGTCACCGTCTCCAACGCTGAATTTTCATAATGCTGCGTATCAAGAGGCTCAAAATAAACCCTGCGCTCACTCTGTCCTACCGTCGGAGTCCAGTTCTCATCTTCCCATTTCCAGATACCTCCAAGCTGCTGATCGTCTACACCTATTACAATACCGGGATTTTTTGAAAGTCCATTTAAAATCTCCACGCTATATGCAGATATACGATAAATCTGCTCTGGCGGATCCGGTGGCAAAACAATGTGAGGAACTGCTTTATTGACCGTAACAGTTGTATATCCAATATATGGTGCGTATTCCACATTATCCGGGATAAATGTCCACTCAGCCAGGCGCTGCCCAACTTCCAGCTTATAATCCGGAGCGTTCCATGCAAGTGTTCCCACTATTCCTTCTCCGGTATCTGCATCCACAAATTTTGCTTCATTAAACTGCAGTACGGACAAAGGTTCCCCATAAGTCATCTCATTTTTCTGCAAAGTAATCTCACCCTGTGGTTTTAACGGCTTCTGTTCCACCAGTTCAAGGTTGAAGACCAGCGAATTACTATTATTTATTGTATAGTTTTCTGTTGTTACAGGGACTGTAATTGATGCTGTATTACCTATGTTACCCGCTGCAAGCTTATAAGCCAGCTTACCTTCCTTATACTGTGGTGCTTCAATAAACGAGCTGCTGTCTGTTGTTGATATCACGTCAAAATTCACAGTACCACAATCCGCCGGAAGCAGGGCTAAAAGGTCAATACTGTCTTCATTCTCTCTTGAATACAGATATTTCTTATTGATGGAATCTACCGTATATGCCCTCTTATTTACTGTCACCTGCACGGTCAGAGACGTTGCTGCCGTATAGTTCGTAGATTCAGGAAGAGAAATTGTAATCTTCGCACTTCCGGCACTCTTGACAATCACCTTACCATCATCTGATACCGAAAGAATCCAGTCATCATCCACTCTCACACCATATATATCTTTAGAATCGCTTACTTTGTATATAAGCTTTCCTTCCCTGTTGTTAGGTGATACATTTAAGGAAAAGGCAGAGTCCTTGAAGACTACTGTCTTGCTTGCAGTAAAGCCTTCATCCTTTATAATCTCTCCGGCAGCCTTTGTAATTGTAATAGCTCCTTCCTCCTTGGGGTTGGATAAATTGGATAAATTCTCATAATACTTCGCCATCACTTCATAATTACTGCTGTTGGAGCTTATTGTAAATGAGTATTTGCCACAATCCGATTCCCTGGTTGCCAGAGTACGCAGAGACAATGTATTTTGAATGGTTTCTTTCGTATCTGAACCTGCCAGTCCCTTACCTTCACCTTCTGCAATATCAAAAGAAGCATCCGTTATCTGAGGTATATCTTCCCCATAACCCATCGTCATATCTGCAACGTTGATTGTAATTGGACGTTTCTGGATAACCGGTCTTACCCTGAATATATGATTTTCAAATTGATTTGGATATAGATTGGCATCCGGGATGAAAGTCACCTGACACGTTGCCGTCGTATTCATCTGTAACGGCGTCGTATTTGTCTCTGTAATCTTCCATTCACCCTGAACCTCAACATCACCATACATCGCTACACCGGGAGTAATCGTCAAATCCTGTGGTTTATCTCCATAAAAACCGGTCAGCACAGATACTTTTGCTACCCATGGCAATGCCTTAGTCGTGGTAAAGCTCATAAAAGGAGAGGAACTGATATTGCCTGCTCTGTCAATGCTTACCATCCAGACTGTACATGCTTCGCTGGGCTGTAAATCTGAAATAGTGAGTTCATAATGACCTTTTGGAACCTGACAGGTATGTAAAGCTATTTCTTTTTTAGAACCAAAAGAAGTCTGTACCTTTTCCCCATCATTTGTAAAATTCGGTGCCCATTTTCCGTCATTTTCCTTTTTCGCAAGCGGAAGATATCTATTATTTTCATAAGAGCTGCTAACCGCTAATTTTTTATAATAGTCCTTCATATCTGTTACAAATTGCTCATATTCAGACACAGTTTTAAATTCATTCGCATGCACATAGAAGTACAATAATGTCAGGTCTTCTGGTGCTTCAAAAGAAAACGTACCTTCTGTATCATTTACATATTCCTCATCTGGTACATTTATCGCATATGAAGGAATCGTAGTATCTCTTACAATACCTTCTGTGCAGATATATTCGCTCTTATTACCGGCTTTATCCACAGCATACGCATAAATGACATAGTTAGCATCTTTGCTTAAATTACCTACTGTAACAGCAGAAGCTCCATTCACCTGTACTTCCACAAAGCCGGCATTCACATCTGCTCCGGCTGCCGGTAACTGATCTAATTCTTCTGCGGTCTTAACCTTATAATTATCTATTGCATTTTCATCAGAAACCTCTTCAACATAGTAATAATACTTATCCACTCCACTGGTATCAATTCCTGCTTTTGCATCATTGGCACGAATCCTGATATCCAATGTCTCATCATTATAAAAATGCTTGAAGCTGATGGTATGTAACAGCTTCTTCCACCAGTTCTCCTTGATCTGAATGCCATATTTATCTGCATTTCCGTTAGCATCTTCCCATACAGGGGCCGTCTTATCAATCTGGACAGTCACATCCACAGGAGTACCGATATAGCCGTTAGCCTCATCTTTTATATAAAGTGTCTGTGTATTCTTACCCTCTGATGTAAAAGCATATCCAGAAGCTGAACCCTTGACAGCATCATCCAGTGAGGCATAGACAGCCCGATTGCTGCTTAAACTTACGCCTGATTCTGTACTGCCTGCGTATACAATCCTGCCTGTGTCAGAATTATTATCTGAATCACTAAAATTTACAGACACATCCCCATTGTACCAATAATCTTTGGATGCAGTGGTCTGTGCAGGTGAGAAAGCATACTTAATTGCAAATTTTTTTTCAGCCTGAATCTCTCCGGTATAATTACCTTTACCTGTAAAGATCAAAGTTGCATCATCTGTAATATCCGTATTATTAAGACCGGATACGGTAAAGTCTGTATCTTTTACCAGCGTATATCCATTTTTCGTATAGCTATCCGTAATCTGATACCCGGATGCAGGAAGGACCGGCTTACCGGTATAATATGCTACCAGACCCTCAGATACATTTACAGTAATGCCATATAGCGATAGCATGGAAAGATCTATTGGTGTAATCTTTGCAATATACTTTTCAGAGGTAAGTGTGCCAAAAAGACCATTTTCACCTGTTATTCTGAGATAAAAAGGATATTCTCCGGCATCGGTGATCTTATATCCTTCTTCATAGGTGCTACCGAATTCTTTTTCTGTGATCCAGTTTTTTTTATCATCCGTACTATACTCAACTTTGTAGTTTGATTGATAAGTACCATCCCCATACCATTTGTAAGAGGCTGACACAAGGCATACCGGAATATATTTACCATCATTCAGCCCTGTAAACTGATATCGATCGTAAGGGTCAGCTTCAAATTGCAAAGGAATCACTTCCCATGCCGGCTGTTCAAGTCCATTATACCTGCTTGTGCAGACATTGATATCTCCCAGTCTCGCCGTACCTTTTCCAATCGTGAAGTAAACGGTAAACTCTCCGGTATAGTTACCACGCCCTTTGATCGTGACCTGAGGTGCTTTTGCTTCATCAAAGCCAGCTTCACCCTGTGTCAGGGTGTATATTTCTGCATTGTTTTTATAATGCTCAACAAAATCAGCTTCGTCACTGTTCAGAGGATTATCACCACCTACACCTATAGGGCTGTTCAAAAACGGCTTTCCTGTCTCACTATAATAACTCGGTGAAGTAAGTACCGCTGAACCATCAGCAGTATCCAGTGTTATGTATGACAGTATCTGTGGATAGCTGTCATAGGTACGTCCTGTCAGACCTTCAACATGCAGATGTCCATTCGCATAGGCTTTTGCAAGATCAGTTTTACAGCAATTTGCACACAGACCGTACGCATCAGGATTATGAGTAAGAAGTTTATATCCAGTATAAGTAAATTCATTATTTTCAATTTTCTGAACTGAATTATTTGAATCTTGATATGCACAAATAACATTATTTACCGTAATTTTTGCATCTCTTAGAATATATTTGTCTCCTTCAAATTCAGTAGCAGAATCTGTATTCTTATCCATCGGGATAGCTTCTTCAAAAGATACGCCCTCTGGCAAATCAGGCTTTAACCATAATTTATAATTTCTTTTTCCATAAAGGGATACTGATCTATTTCCTTTATGAAAAACATCTACTTCCCCTTTCTCTGTAATTGTTACACAATAATTCTTGCCTATTTCAGCTCCAATAACAATCTTATTATCAGATTCATTCACTGCTATATCTTTTCCCGACTTACCATTAATACTTCCATTTCCATTTAAGTACAATGTTGTATTGTTTTGTAAACTTACTGCTCCATCTTCCGTATTGCGTGCCGCTATATCAATGTTTGCATTCATGCTAAGTTTTGCGTTCGATACTTTAATAACCGATCCGGTATTATTCGTAACTTTTATGTCCTGAATGGTAAGGTTCTCCGCATTTGATATATCCAGCAAAGCACCCGAAGAATCTCCTGTAATTGTTTTTGGTTCCTCTCCTGCAGAATGCAAGGTCACTTCAGCACCCTTAAAATCAATAGATGCACTCGCTGATGTAGTTGTATCCTTAATCAAAAGTATATCCACTTTCGCTTTATCCAAATTGCTGTCTTTAGACGCATTCTGCAAAGCTTCCATCGCAGAATCCCAGGAGCTGTAGTGGGTAGCTGTTCCATTGATGGTGACTTCAACCAAATCATCCTCCAGTGTAACAACTTCATACTCTCCCACCAGCACATAGATCATCGGCAGTTCTACATCTTCACCCAGCACCAGTTTATTGCCTTTTTCATCAGTATCGGGCAGGACTGGGGTATAGACATAGCAGAAGCCGTTGTATTTCTTGCTGCTGTTGAACTCTTCTGCATCACTTTCGCCTGCATCAATCTCCCACTTGATATCTGTAAGCTTAATTTTCTCCGTCTTTGCTGCAGTCTCATCTTCCGTGTCAGGATTGGACTCGGCTGCATGAACAATCATCTTGTGAGGAAGCAGATTAGCCGCCAATGCAGACAACTGTATACCAAGAAGAGAACCACTGTTTCGTGCTTCCTCATTCTCTCCTGCATTATCCTCCAACTGCTGAACTTCTGGCGTTTCTTCTGCCTTTTCTTCCTGTTGACTTTGTTGGTCAGCATCTTCATCGGCTTTCTGTACTTCTTCAGAATCTGTCTGTGTGAAAGTCTCTTCGCTGCTGGATTCTGGTGTAGCTTCTTCACTTGAAGTTTCTTCCGAAGTCTGGGTAGATGCTTCCGTTTCCGTTGACGAACCTTCGTCAGTCTCCTCTGACATTTCTGTTGTCTGCTCCGTAGAAGTCTCAGTACTCTCCGTCTCAGTCTCTGTACTTTCCATTGCCTCGGTAGTCTCTTCTGTGGATTCTGTCTCGGCTTCTTTATCATCTTTTTCTACAGTCTGTGTCTTTTCCACCGTTACAGTCAACGTATCGGGAAAATTGATATCATCCTCTGATGCTCCAATCTCCAGCTTCTGCTCCCGTATGTCTTTTGACAAAGGGTCGAAAGCAACGATAGTCAGCTCTTCTTCTGTTGTCTGTGCGTCAACTGATAATGTTGACAAATCCACCATGTTACCGAACATGGCAATTGACAGACTGACAGCAAGTGTTCGTCTGAACAACTGTCTCCAGTTAGTGAAAGTATTCTTATTCTTCATATGGTAATCCCCCTTATGATTCCTGCTCTAATATAACAATTAACGTGCCCTTTTCGGGCACGTTTCATGAATCGACTCTACACAGGCAGTCAGTCAAGATGTTCGCTGTTAAAATCTGAAAACAGGTAGAGATACATCGCCATCTTATCCATGAAATCCATCTGCATAGTACTGCCCTCTTGTGCAGTGATCTCTACATAGCAATGCTGGCTTTCAAAGAAGCCGTTAAAATCAACAGTACCTGTAGCAATAAGGTTCCCTTCGCTGTCATAAGTCTGGGTTGCTTCTTCATTGGAATAATAATCTTTGGGATTACCATCTGCATCCATATAGCAGATGTAATAACCACCACTTCCGCCTTTCACTGCCTGCTCCTGCGCATAGCCGATACAGGTGTCATCTGCATCATAGAAACCATAGGTCGTTGCTGAAACAAGCGTATCCGTATTTTCATTGATTGGCTCATCTGTTACGAATTTCGCATAGAACCAGGTGTTTCCATCAATAGAGACTGTCCATTTCGTATCAAAGAAACCTGTCTCTTCCATATACCCGGCTACCTGTCCATCAGCCAGAATATCCGTCCCCTGGTTGACTGCCTTCACATCACCATCAAAATGCACAGTCCCGGCTGTATTCAGTGCTTCCTTGGCTGCCTTTTCGCTTACAAAGGCTATCGTAGAAGCACCTCCACAGCCACACAGAACTGTTGCCGCAAGCGTTGCAAGTATCATTGCTATTCTTTTCTCTCTCTTCATATGTCTCTTCTCTCTCTCTTATCTCTTTATCTGTTGGTCAGTCCACCGTCCTCATCCCTGGCAAGCTCTCTCGTTACCATGACTGCCATCGCAGTGATAAGCGGCAGATACTTCCTGTCATGAACGATCAGGAAAGCATTATCCCACACGATATTTTCAATGGTGATGTCCATGTCATCCATAATCGCACCAATCAGCGTACCATTCAGTGTTACCTTGTAATTATGTCCAATCGTTCCTGCGTATTCGGTCAGTTCCAGCCTGCCTTCATTAATATCCATTGTGAAAGTATCACGTACGAAGGTGAACTGTTTCTCCAGCACACCGCAAGGCTCTCCCCGGTAGAAAAAGCGGTAAGTAGCCAGCGCGTGTCCGATTTCCTTCGTCATTTTAAATATCTCATTGCCCTCCGTATCATGGATATACAGGTTAATGAGTGGCATCGTGCCATCTACTATGTAGACCGTATTCTGATCCTTATCCTGTACCTCAAAGTGCTCTCCGGTAAGCTTGAAATCCTCGGTAAAGGTATAGACCTCTGAGGGAGAAGCATCCATAAAAGGAATTACCTGCCCTGTCTTCACGTAATTCTCGATGCTTGCCTTCAACCAGTCCTGGAAGAAAAAGACATCCGTATGGTAGCAGAGATGTCCTGCTGTATCGGCTCCCAAATCTGTCACAGGCGGATAGACCGGTTCAGTCAATTTTTCCTTTATTGCGTTATCCAGAAAAGAATACCCGATATAACCAATGTTCCCTGCACTGTTGAGATAGAAGTATATGAACTGTCCCCTGTCATCCGGACCGAATATCATTGATTTATAAGGAGAAGTGTAGAAATATCCCAGCCAGGCAGAACCAAGCGGAGTCTGTATCTCCTTATAGGCTTCGTAGAATTCTTCTATTGTCCATTCTCTGTCCAGTCCAATCATTTTAACTGTATCAGTCATACTGTTATAATCCTGCGGTGAACCCATCATAAAGATTGCAATACCGATAATCAGCACGACTGTTCCGAAGGATATCCAGAAGGTACTCCAGTTCCCCATGGGCCACATCCGTACACCCAGTACAGCTATCAATGCACCTACAATACGATACTTCCACACGCGCCATTTTAATGCTTTGGACAGCCCTTTGTACGCATCGTTGCTTTCTTTTACCTTGTTCGCCGCCATAGCTGCCTGTTCTCCTGCCCTTTTTAGAGGGGATTTGATTCTCCAGAGCCAGGCAAGCCAGCCAAAGAATGCTGCGAATAAAGCCAGCACAAAGAGTACAACAGCAGTATCTTCCAGGGAATTTCCCTCTATCAGGTCTACCGCAGTCCCCAAGATGCCTATCAAAATACACATAATTGACAGACCAATCCACACTTTCTTCATATTTTTCAATCCTTTCGCTCTATGTCAATGACAATCTCTGACTTTATTATATCTGTCTCGACATTGTTTGTATAGCAAACTAAGGTTGAGAAAAAATAAACTTTTAACCAAACTTTTAACCCTGTATATAGCAGAAAATCCCTTATTTCTAAAGGATTTTCGTCTTTTTGTCTTATTATTTACCTGGATTGTTTCTATTTTATTTCTTTCTAATCAGAAAGTTCACATAATTATCAGATATTTTAGTTATAACAGACCAATCTCTCTTCCCCGGTTTACTGCCTGCTGTCTGTTCTGTACCTGTAATTTCCGGAAAATATTGTTACTGTGGAATTTGACAGTCCCTGTCTTTTTCCCAAGCCTGTCAGCAATCTCGTCATTGCTCATTCCCTGTGCCATCAGGCGGAACACGTTCTTCTCCATTGTGGTCAATGGTTCATAATATTCTGCAGGCGATTTCAGATAATTTGGGAAATGCCTGCCCACTTCACCTGCAAGATCTATGATTGTATCTGTGAAATCATCTACACCTCTCTCCTGCTGATATATGGAAAGCATCTGTACCATACAGCTGCCCTCATCTGCCAGTAAACGGATATAATGATACCGCCTTGCCGGCTCTAATGCTTTGTTAAGTTCTTCACACATTCGATTTTTTTCACCTGCTTTGTAATAGATAATGGCTGAGAGCATGTAGCATTCGCACAGATCCATATGCCTTTTACCGGGTATAAGCAGCGTTATGAGCTGTTTGACCAGGACATAAGCGACCATATACTTTCCCATTTGCAGATAACAGCGTATCTTCACCAGATAAGCATACATATCCATCATATAGATGTCCTTATTCTCATCTGGCGCCGTATGTTCCAGCCATTGTACCACTTCCTCCTGGCGTCCATCATAACAGGCTGCAAGGCACGCAAGAGCATTTAAACTGGAGGTCAGTTCTTCCCAGCCTGTCTCATGTATTCGTTCACGTATCTTCTCTACCAAGGGCTTTGCCATCTTGGTCTGTCCATTCACAAGCAGAATCTTCATCTGTAGAGCCAGGGCAACGAACAGACAGCGCATATCCTTATTCTGTTCAATAAGGGGAATCGTACCCGTTACCAGCACAAGTGCATTGAAACAGTCATTATTCTGATAATACCATTCTGCAAGTAATATCTCATACACACTCTGCCCACCGCTTCCATACAGCTGTTGCACGGTATCTGTGATGATATCCCTGCGTCTCACCAGATATGGACCATATCTTGTAAAATCACGAAATCCATTTATTATGCTCGGACGGCATGCCGACAGGGTAAGCGCCCTGACCGGTACTGCCTGCGCCTTAATTAAATAGAAAACGATTCGCAGAAACATGGTATCACTTGTATAAGGCATTACCATTTCCAGAGCAATCCTGTAGAAATCTGTCTGGCTCATATTCTGTGGCTGCCAATGCTGTGGTGTCTCTCCTATCAGCTTCATATAATCCTTTGCCTGATCCAGTCTCCCTGCCATGGAAGAAATCAGGGCAAGGTGTGTTACCAGCACGGGATTCTTTATGCAGTCATTCGTATCAAGACGATAGAAATATTCCCTGCAATCCCACAGAGCAGGCATGGAAAAGGGATGCAGCGCAAACTCTTCTATGATCGTTTCCAATATATGCCCTTCTTTATCTGCACTTTTCATAATGCGCAGCATTTCTTTACGTGGGCGTGGATATGTTTGTTTATCTTTTTTTACCATACTCGTTATTATCTCTTCTTATAACCGCAGTCACAGTAAGGACCACCAGATGCTAATGTGTATTCCCTGACGAAATTGGTTACACCGCCAGCCTCGCTCATTGAATAGTCAAGGCGGCACATAGCAGGAATCAGCTGCTTTAATCCCAGTTCTGTCATAAGTGTGCAGATTCCACAGGTATAGAATTTCGCTTCGTAGCCGCTTCCATCTTCATATTCCCGGAAATCCATGTTCCAGGAATAAGGGTTTCTGTCACCGGCTCTGAGTGCTGCCGTTTCCTGCATTCCTCGAATATCTGATGGAGAATATTGGCTTTTACCGCTCTGTCTGCAGAACCACTCCATAAGACCTGTCATCATGGACTTTTTATAATATTCTGTTGCTGCATCTACATCTGGAAGTGTAGGCATTGTAAGCAGAAATGCTGAAAACATGGCACAGTTTACCAGGTTCATCTTGAATCTGTCTTTCTTCTCGAACTCAGGAATCCTGGCTATGATTTCTTTATATTTGCGTTTCGCCTTTTTTGTAATCTCCTTTGCCTTAGCTGGCTCGATTCCCAAGACAGTTGTCAGATTGTTTCTGAATGATTTTGCAAATATCAGCCACATGGCAAGCGGCATATCTACGTATTTCATATTCCTCGTACCCCTTTCACTCTCTTATAGTAAATATTTTATCACTTTTGTGTGGGAATACAAAGGGAATTAGTAATTCTAATATACCTATCGTAACTGTTTCATGCTAACTTCCACCCTTCTGATTTACTTCTGATGTCTACGAAATCTTTATATTTTCCCGGAACCTGCACAAGTTGATTGTGGGTTCCGCTCTGGACGATCTGTCCGTCATCAACAACCAGTATCTGGTCTGCCTGTTCAATCGTTGCCAGTCTGTGCGCAATCGTTACAATTGTTTTCCCTCTGGTAAGTTCAGATATTGCTGCCTGAATGAGATGTTCATTCTCAGGATCAACACTGGCTGTTGCCTCATCCAGTATGATGATTGGTGCGTCCTTCAATATCGCTCTTGCTATGGAGATACGCTGTTTCTCACCTCCGGACAGGCTTCCTCCGCCATCTCCAATCACCGTATCATAACCATCCGGCAATTCCATGATGAAGTCATGACAGCATGCCTTTTTCGCCGCTTCTATCATTTCTTCCTGCGTTGCATCCGGCTTGCCAAAGCATATGTTGTTTCTTATGGTATCATAGAACAGATACACATTCTGGAATATCATGGATATATTAGACAAAAGGCTGTCGCATGTGAATTCTTTCACATTGTATCCTCCTACGCTGACACTTCCACAATCTACGTCATAGAATCTGGCGATCAGATTACATATGGTAGATTTGCCACTTCCCGATGGACCTACGATTGCAGTCACCGTATTTTGAGGGATTTTGAAGCTGACATTTTGAAGCACCTGTCTCCTGCTTTGTCCCTCTCCATAGGAAAAGTCAACATTTCTGAATTCGATATTGTAATGGTCAATCTTTATTTGTCTGCCATCTGCATCAATAAAAGATTCTCCTGTCAGCGCATCCAGATGATTCAACGCGTCATCTATGATTGCCAGTACATGTGCACAGTCAGATATCGGCTCCAGTGAACCAAATACATGGAATGACAGCAGCACTACCAGAATCACAGAAGTAAAATCAAGCTGACCTGTAATTCCAAGATAAAAAGCCGCAACGGAAATTGCCACACTTGCTGTCTTCAGTGCCAGAAGATGCAGCGCATTAAAAGGAATATAGCCCCACTCTATCTTCAGGTTGATATCACGACTGTCTCTGCAGGCTTTTCTCATGGCATCCATAGAAGCCCCTGCTCTGCCAAAAGATTTTACAACCGCAAGACCTCTGGCATACTCCAGTGTTGCCCCGGTCAGATCTCTGTTCGCCTCAGCAAGGACTGGCGCATTCTGTGTACTGTATCTGGAAATAACAAGAAGGAATACCAGAGACAGCACAACCCCTGCTATGGCAATCAGACCAACTTTCCAGTTAATATACGTCAGCCACAGAAGGATACACACAAAATTCAGATAACCGCCAACGAAATTGTCAATCATACGGATTCCCATGCCTTCCAGGGTATGAAGTCCTGTTGTGATGGAGTTTAGTATTGTACTGGTATTCATGTTCTGGAAATACCCAAGAGATACTCTCTTTAGTGCATCTCCTACTGCCAGTCTGTCTCTGGCGATCAGTTCATAGCTGATTGCCTCCTGGAATCTTGCTCTCAGATAATCAAAGAGAAATCGAAGGAAGATAAACAGCATCAAAATCCCTATGCTTTTACCTACCCATGCTGTACTGACCATTTCTCCTCTTCCTGCACTTTCTACAAGTCTGCCTATTAGAAATGCCGCCCATATAACAGGCATTGCAGCGAACCACCCTGAGAAGAAGGAAAATACAAAACCAATATATAAGTTCTTCTTAAAAGCTCCACACCAGTGAATGATTCGTTTTACTGTCTTGAACATATCGGTTCGCCTCCTTTCTGACCTCCAACTGCCCAGTGTCTGGCTCCTACATGTGCCTGCCACATTCTCTCATACAGCGGACAATTCTCAAGCAGCTGCGCCTGTGTTCCTTTTGCTTCTATGCGTCCATTCTTTAAGACAACGATCTGATCTGCATCTGTTATCGTGGATAATCTATGGGCAATGACGAGCAGTGTCTTGCCTTTAGTCAATTCTTCTATACTTCTTTGCAATTTATCCTCATTCTCAGGATCGGTAAAAGCCGTTGCCTCATCCAATATTACAATAGGTGCATTTTTTAACATGATTCTGGCAATGGCGATTCTCTGCTTCTCTCCGCCGGATAAGCGCTTACCTGCCTCACCAGCAGGGGTATTATAGCCCTGTGGAAGCTTCTCAATAAATTCCTCACAGCAGGCTTTTCTTGCAGCTTCTTTTACCTGTTCATCGGTTGCAGACGGATTGCCGAGACGTATATTCTCCATAATGGAGCAGCGGAACAGAAAATTATCCTGTGTTACGAAGCTGACCATTTCTGAGAGCTGGTCAAGCGGCATATCCTTCACATTCACGCCGCCTATTGTGATCTCACCGCCAGTCACATCCCAGAATCTGGATATGAGCTTGGCAACCGTTGATTTGCCGCCGCCACTTGGACCGACCAGCGCGGTATAGCTTCCAGAGGGCATATCCAGATCAATCCCGTGAAGTACTTCGTCTTTTGCCTCTCCTGTATAGGAGAAATGAACATTCTTTAACTGAATATCATGGTTTGTGATCTGCGCACGTCTGGAAGGTTCAGGAAGTTCCCGCATATCAAGCAATCCCTGAATACTCTCTATGTTGTACTTCATCTCACGAATGCTCTCCATGAACACTTCTATCTTGGCAAAAGACGTTACCATGGACATGGACAGCATCACTGCAAGCACCAGCTGGGATATCGTAAGCTGTCCGTGAATTGTCAGATACAGACCTACCGGCAAGGTTCCAAGAAGCGTGGAGGGGAACAGTGCAAAGGTTATTTTCATGGTAATCCATGTAGAGGATAGCCATTTCACAACGAACTTCTTATAGTCAAGAATAGCTTTAGAATATTTCTCATAAGAAGTACCAGCTCTGCCAAAAGCCTTAATTACTTCAATTCCTTCTATGTATTCCACAATTGTACTGTTCATATGAGCATTGGATTCATCATACTGGGTAAAGCTCCTGCCGCTTATGACCATAGTAAGAATCATGAATACCATGGATAACGGAACCGTTACAAGCGCCGCCAGAGCAATTCGCCAATTCAGAGCAATCAGCGCTATGATACTGATTACCGGCAGTAATATATGTCCGCTTCCCTCAGGAATCATATGCGCAATAGGCGGTTCCATGTTCTCGATCTTTTCCACCATAATGCTCTTGATCTCACCAATGCTGTGTCCTTCCACATCGCCCAACGGAGCCTTGAGGAACCGGTCTGTCAGCCTGAGTCTCAGCCCTTCCAGAATATGATAGGCAGCAATGTGCGATATCCAGGTGGATGCTGAGAAACACACAATCTTAATTACATGGAACAACAGTGCATAGAGACACCATCTGACAATATCCTGTATAGGAACATTGTTGATATTTCTGATATACAGGTCTATTGCCCTGTATATGCAATAATATGGGATAAGTCCGCTGATAACACTTATAATGGATAGAATGATTGACAGGAGCATCCTGCGCCCGCTTCCATCCGTATAACTAAGCAGCACCCCTAACCAGCTGTCTTTTTCTTTTTTCACTTCAATTACCCTTCTTTCCTGATTCTGTATTCTGCCGGAGATACCCCCATCACACTGCGGAAAGCAACCGAGAATTTCCCTGGATTCTCATATCCGACGCAGGCAGCTATATCCTGTATCTCTCTGTCTGCATCCTGCATCAGCATACTTGCCGCCACATTGACTCTGTACCTTTTCTGATAGGAGTAGATGGAATCTCCGTAGACATCTTTAAAGCATTTCTTCATAGTCGTAGCAGACATATCGTACATGGATGACAGATCTTCTATAGTGAATCTGGTCTTGAGATCTCCTGTGATCTGCGCATGTACTGCCTTGATCTTCTCCATCTGCGTTTTATAATAGTAAGGTCTGATCTCCCTGCTGTTCTCCACCGTCATTGTCTCAAGATACAGCAGCATCTCCACTACTTTGATCTGGTAATACTCCTTGGATTCTGATATCTCAGGTCTTTCCATATTTCTTCGATAGAAACTGGATATGATACGGCTCAACCCTTCATCATTGCGGATAACATAGGGCTTATCTCGTGTACAATACCGCATACGCAGCTGCGCGATATCGACAGAGAAACCATGAAACATCGTATCCAGTGCCTTCTGCGTCTCTTCCACATCCATGAATACACTCACTCCATGATAATGCCGCAGAGGATAATAAGTTGTCCCCTTATGATTCTCCCTGTTATCCAGTCTCAGCTCATTCTCCTGCATGATACTGAACACACCGGGCTGTACCTCCATTTCAATCCTGCCCTCTCTACAATGATCGATACACAGAACCTTCTTATCCTTCTGCAATTCAAACTCCGAATCGCACTTCTCCATATGCATATCAGAGAAACAGATCATCACACCCGGCATGACCTGATATACAGTCATAATGCCTTCTCCTGTAACGTCATTCATCATCAGAACAGTGCAACTCTCATTTTTAATCATTGTTTTTACGTTATTCCCAAGATTTGCAATTTCGTTTACTTTCAAATCTACACCACTTCCCTCTGGTAAAACTAATTTATGTTAGATTGTTCTAACCGCTTACTATAGTATCACGTCATCTCCCCCTTATCCATACCAAAATAGACATGGATAATCCATTTAGGCAGAAACTTGACATTGCAAATCCATGGTGCTAATATTCAGGTTAGTTAGAACTAATTAGTTAAAAGGAGCACACCACACTATGAAGATATATGAATTTGGAGATACCAGGAAACCTAGTATTATGCTGTTTCCGGGAACCTGTTGTTATTGGAAGACCAATTTTGGACATGTACTGGAGAAGCTGCAGGAGCACTTCTATACATTGGTAGTCAGCTATAGTGGATTTGATGATACAGAAAAGTCTACCTTTCTTTCCGAATTGGACGAGGTGGAAAAGATTGAAACATACATAAAAAAACGACTGAATGGTAAACTCTACGCTGCCTATGGATGCTCTCTGGGTGGCTCCTTCGTCTCACTGCTTGTCAGCCGCCAGAACATTCACATTACTCACGCAATCATAGGCTCCAGCGATATGGATCAGGCGCCGAAGTGGCTGGCGAAGCTGGAGACTGCTATTATGATGCCCCTGTTCTACCCGTTGATTACTGGTAAGGGCGGCGGTCTTTTGAAGAAAGTCTTTGAAAAGAAAATGAATCAGGGAAATGACAGTTCAGACTATATGAAGAAATTTATGGATATGATGGGGGTAAACAGCGGCATGGATTTCTCGTTTATTTCCAAAGAATCCATGAAAAACCAGTTCTGTACCGATCTGTATACGAAGGTTGGGGAGCATATTCAGGTTCCGGGCATTACAATCCATGTCTTTTATGCGAAAAAAATGGGGGCAAAATACCTCCAGCGTTACCAGAAGTATTTTGCCAACCCGGATATCTGTGAATATGATCTTCAACATGAGGAATTACTGCTGGATGCGGACCGCTGGGTACAGGAAGTATGCCGCGTCACGCTTTCCACATGTTAAAGTACTTCCCCTGCTTCTGAATCAGGGAATCATGAGTGCCGACTTCAGCAACTGTCCCGTGATCTACAACAACAATCTGATTGGCATTTCGGATAATAGGCAATGTATGGGCAATCATTACGATAGTCTTGTTCTCCTGTAACAGGTTCTGGATTGCCCTCTTTACCTTCAATTCATTCTCAATATCCAGAGAAGCCGTGGCTTCATCCAATAGAATGATCGGACTGTCGCGCAAAATGGCTCTTGCAATAGACAAACGCTGTCTCTCACCACCGGATAAGAAGCTTCCATTCTCGCCGATTCTGGTGTCGTACCCCTTTGGCATTGCATTGATAAATTCTTCACAATTAGCCTTTCTACATGCTTCTTCAATCTCCTGATCCGTTGCTTCCGGTCTTGCATGCCTGATATTCTCTCTTACCGTATCATCGAATAAAAAGACATCCTGATCCACCAGCGCGATTCTGGACAGAACTGCTTCTGATGGATAATCTCTGATATTGACATTTCCTATCAAAATCTCACCCTGATCGGGTTCATAATATTTTCCTATGAGGTTCATAATAGTGGATTTACCAGAACCAGAATCACCTACTACTGCCGTAAGTTTACCAGCTGGAATCACCAGATTGACATGAGACAGCACTTCTTTTCCTTCTTCATAGGAGAAAAAGACATTACGGAACTGAATAGTATAGTTGTCCGGCACAAATGGCTCATCATTCTGCACTTCTTCCTTCTCATTTGCAAGCTTCACGATATATTCTTTGGAAATATACATATCCTTGAAGCTGAAGATATCTATTGCCATACTCATCAAAATCCTGGCAAGCAGGATAGGAACCATGCAAAGCATCATGAAATCCGCACTGGATATCTGTTCCTCAAGCCATGGTCCCCTGCTAACTATCATAATCGCCGGAAGCGTCAACCATTGCAGAATATTAAAAAAGAATGAAACAGGAATACCCCTCGCCTCATAATTATAATTGATATCACTGAATTCCTTTAAATCTCTGGTCAGAGCTTCATTCTTGACACCAGTCATTCCATAGGCACGTAATGTCTGGATTCCCGTGATATAGTTGACTACGCTGCTGACGGTATTATTATAAATGACTGCTTTCCTTCCTCCATAGTTATCTGCAATCTGAAAGGAAATCATAAGCTCAGGAATAAAAAGTGCAACCGCCACCAGCATAATCAGCCCTGCGGGCATATACAATATACTTGCAAAAGCAGTAATCATCAGTGCAATGACGCCATTTTTAATCAGGTTTGGCATTTTATGCGTAAGGATTCTTTCGTATTTGGCTACATTCTCTGTCAGAATATTGATGTAGGCTCCGGCTTTACCGGAGGTAAATCTGCCAAGAGGAATCTGCTTACACTTGTCTCCCAAAAACAGCCTGATCTGTCTGGAAACGGCTGCACCACCAATCTGCCCCAGTGTATAGCCACTCCCATAGAACAGGAAACGCAGGGCAAAGCAGACAATGACTGCTAGGGTAAGCGTATCTATTTTATTCAGGTCAATATTATCTTCTAATAACCAGAAAACCAGTATAAATACTGCAAAATTCACGACAGAGGACATCAGTCCTTCTATCACAGTAAGTATGCTTCCAAGAACAAATTTTATATTTTTGCGAAATGGATTATGCGATTTCATATCTGACTTTTCGTGCCTCCTTATATGTATTCCATGCATTTTTGTAGTATTCGTTTGTTGCAAGTACTTCTTCATGCGTACCGAAAGCACGGATTGTTTTATCCTCAACCACTGCTACTTTATCACACATCTTTACTACATCAAGCCTGTGCGCAACGATAAGAACTGTCTTGTTCTTACACAGGTTGGCAATTGCCTTGTCGATCTGCGCCTGATTCTCAGGGTCTGCAGCACTGGTCGCTTCATCCAGAATCAGAATAGGCGCATTTTTCAAAATAGCTCTGGCAATCGCGATACGCTGCTTCTCTCCACCAGAGAATCTGGCTGCTATCGTAACCATTTTCGTATTATACTGCTCTGGCAAAGACATGATGTAATCATCAATCTGTGCTTCTTTTGCTGCTTTGCGCACCTGTTCAAGAGAAGCATCGCTGCTCATTCTGATATTTTCCAGCACCGTACCTGAAGTCATGAAATTATTCTGGAATACGATTGCGATATGTTTGAGAAGCTCTTCATAATTGATATGCTTCACATTCACGCCCCCTATGCAGACATTGCCCTTATCTGCTTCATAGAATCTGGATATCAGCTGTATAATCGTACTTTTGCCAGCGCCAGACCTTCCTACAATGGCTACCTTTTCCCCCTGTTTCATGGACATACTGGCATGCTCCAGTACATTTTCTTTTTCCTTATCATAGGCAAAAGTCACATCTTCCAGGGTAATGTCCTGCTTATCGGGAAAAGGCTTCTCCCCATCGAACACGGGAATGTCAAGAATCTCCTTTACCTTACCGACTCCGGCAAACACCTGTGCAAGCTCCATGGCGAGCTGTTGCAGAGGCAGAATCTCTGTCAGATACATGGAACCTACATAGGCAAAGAGCAGAAATACACTGGCTGGAATAGAACTGTTAAGAAACATTCTTCCACCTATGGGAACCAGAAACACCATGCCGCACTCAAGCGCAATGTTAAAAGCCGCATATAAAGGACCCGTTTTGATAGACATTTCTTTCCACAGGTCATTTTCTGAAATGATTGCTGCCCTGAATTTCCCAAAAGACTCACTTCCCATGTTATAAGCCTTAATCAGCCTCATCCCGTGAATATACTCGATGATAACAGAATTGAAATCTCTGGCAGATTCACTTGCCCTGTCCATAACCTTCATCATACGTGCAAACATCAGAACCATAATTCCTATTACAAATAAGAGTGGAATCAGTGAAATCAACGCCAACTCTACATTCACAGACAACAGATAGAAAAATATGACAAAAGGTCCTACAAAGTAACTGACAAACTCCGGCAGATTATGTGCCAGCCCTCGCTCCAGTTTCTCAATATCTTC